>Ga0062383_10000045_pt1 | contig 29940 bp, 29 predicted proteins | sample DOMMetBare3Fresh_FD_59508 | JGI IMG/M metagenome (GOLD analysis project Ga0062383, IMG submission 59508) | Wetland sediment microbial communities from St. Louis River estuary, USA, under dissolved organic matter induced mercury methylation -... | ecosystem: Environmental > Aquatic > Freshwater... | reverse complement strand
GCCAAGATTTCCCAACTGGCTAACGACGCCCTGGCCACCATTGAAAAGAGCGCCGAAGAAGCTTCCCATATGGTGGCCCAGATAGCATCGGAATCGGTGGAACAATCAGATGGAATCAAGAGAATTACCGAGGAATCGGAAAAGAATCTGGAGCGGGTACGCCAGATAACCCTGGCAACGGAACACCAGCAGGACGGAACCAATCTGATTGTCAAGAATCTCGACCACATGCGGGAACTGGCTCATCGCATCAATACCTCGGCCCAAGAACAGGCCGAGGGGAATCGCCATTACATGAAGAGTGTCATGGAAAACAATGAACGGACACGGCTGCTCAAGGAAGACGCCTCCCGCCACATCGCCATCGTCTCAACAGCGGTGGAGGCGGTCAGCAAGGTGGACGAATTGATCTCCGGCAATGCGGCTGACAGTCAGAAGATCATGGACGGGGTCGCCACACTGGCGGATCTGATCGACCACTACCGCACCGGCACCCTGCTCAAGATCGACGGCGTCGTAGTCAACCGTGAATAGGGGGGCGCTCTCATCCCTGACCGTGGCTGCCCTGCTGGTTACCGCCGCGCCATGCCTGGCCGGCGACCTGGAGGTTACCCCCTTTCAGGTGACCAACCGCAGCCCCTTGATCCAGATCTACGGGATTCCGGCGGCATCCGACTCGCATATCGTGCCGAAAGGCAAAACGGAATTTTCGCTGTCCCTCGACAATGCCAGTTCCTACACCACCCATCAGAACGCTAACGAGCAGATCGAACTGGACGGCGAAACCATCACCACCACCCTGGCGTTGCGCCATGGCATTACGGAGAATTTCGATCTGGGACTCTCCCTGCCAGTTATCAACCATGGCGGCGGTTTTCTGGACCAGTTCATCATCAATTGGCACAACACCTTTTCCCTTCCCCAGGGGGGACGGGAGATTGCCCCCAAAAACCGGCTCAACTACCGCTATGACCGGGATGGCAACAAAAAAATCGCCTTGACCTCCGATAGTACCGGCATCGGCGATCTCTCCCTGTCGCTCGGCTACCGGCTGATGGCACAGCAGAATGGGCAATCGGGCAGCACGGTTGCCCTGCGCGCCGACCTCAAGTTGCCGACCGGTGACAGCTCCAACCTGGCCGGCAGCGGCAGCAGCGATCTGGCTCTTTCCTGTCTGGCCGGATATAACCGTTATACTGAATGGGGGACTGTGGGGGTGTTCGGTTCTCTGGGGATACTGGGGATGACACGGGGTGAGGTGCTGCCGGAGCAGCAGAATCGTTTTGTTACCTTCGGTACCATGGGTGGCGGCTGGAGTCCCACCCCCTGGATTTCCTTCAAACTACAGCTTAACGGCCATTCACCGCTCTATCATGGCAGTTCCCTGACCGAGCTTTCCACCGCGGCCCTGGTCCTGACCAGCGGTGGTACGCTCAAACTTGGCAGATCCTATCTCGATATCGGCGTTTCCGAAGATGTGGCAGTTGCCACCGCGCCGGATGTCGCCTTTCACCTCCGCCTGCGGCGGGAATTCTGATTCAATCCCGCCCGACGTCTCCTACAGACTCCCCTTGGTCGACATTACTCCGCTGATACGCGGATCGAGCTGGGTCGCCATATCAAGTGCCCGTCCAAAGGCTTTGAAGCACGCTTCGATGATATGATGGACGTTATCACCGTACATGACGTTGATGTGCAGGTTCAAACCGCAATGGTTGGTAAAGGCCTGGAAAAACTCCCGTGCCAGTTCCACATCAAAATCGCCGATCTTCACCTTGGGAAGATTGACATGGTAGACCAGATAGGGGCGACCGGAAATATCCACCGCCACCGAGGCGAGGGTTTCGTCCATCGGAACCGTGGCTTGGCCGTAACGGCGAATACCGTTCTTATCCCCCAGCGCCTGCTTGAACGCCTCCCCCAATACAATGCCGATATCTTCCACCGTGTGATGGAAGTCGATATCGATATCCCCCGTTGCTTCCACCTGCAGGTCAAACAGACCGTGCCGGGAAAAAAGATTCAACATGTGGTCGAGAAAGGGGACCGAGGTGCAGATCGAAGCTGCTCCCGTGCCATCAACAGCCAGCGACAGCTTGATACTGGTTTCCTTGGTAATCCGTTCAATCGATGCGACCCGTGGCATACTTCCTCCTGATTTATGCTATGCTTTTAAGTACTTGCACTGTCCGTTGCATTTCCTGATCCGTACCGATACTGATCCGCAGACCATGGGAGAGGAGTGGATCGGAAAGCAGCCGCACCAGGATCTTTTCCCGGTAGAGCGCATCATAGACCCGCTGGCCGTTCCGGTCAGGTGGTGCTGCAAAGACAAAGTTTGCCTGGGACGGCAGCACCTGATACCCCAAGGCTAGCAGTTCACGACTGAACCATTCCCGGGTGGCGCAGATTTTACGGCAGTTCTCCGCAAAATACGGCTGATCTTTCAAGGCAGCCACACAAGCGACCTGGGCCAATCGATCAAGATTGTAATGATCACGGATTTTGTCCAGTGCTGCTACGATCTCCGGGCGGGCTACTGCCAGCCCGAGCCGCATCCCTGCCAGAGAATAACTCTTGGAGAAGGTCCGGGTGACCACCACATTTTCACATTTCCGTACCAGCTCAAGTGCGTTGCTGTCGGCAAAATCGGCATAGGCCTCATCCACCACCAGCAGACCGGCGCAACGCCCTGCCAGCTCTTCCACATAGGGGAGCGGGAAGGTGGTGCCAAGCGGTGAATTGGGGGAGGTCAGAAAGAAGATCTTCCCCTGATAACGCTCAGGAAAACCGGCAATAGTGCCATCCTCGGCAAAGCCGAAGGTCCGCACCGTGGCCCCCTGAATTTCAGCCAGGGTGGCATAGTAGGAATAGGAAGGGTGAACGAAGCCAACCTCTTCCCCCTCACCGGCACAGGCGCGGATCAGGTTGTTCAGCACCTCGTCGGAACCATTGGCCATGATGATCCATGACGGATCAAAGCCGTACAGTTCGGCGGCTGCTTCACGTAACGCCTGGCTGGAGGAACTGGGGTAGGTACGTAGTGCAGCGCCGTCACTCCCCACTTCTGCCAGAATCGCCTCCCGCACGGCAGGTGAGGGGGGATACGGATTTTCATTGGTGTTCAGTTTGATCCAGGAGGCCACGTCCGGTGGCTGATAACCGGGGACATACCCCTGCATATCGGCTATGTTGTTACGCAAAAGTTTCATTTCAGTCGGTCTCTCACCCTTGTTTTTGCAACTTGATCGGTACGTAATTGCAGAACGGTTCCTCTGCCATGTAATCGCCGTAGACCGCATCGGCCCGCGCCCGGCAACCGCCGCACACATTCAGGTATTCGCACTGGCCGCATTTTCCCTTGTATGACTTGAAATCGCGCAGATCGTTGAACAGTTCCGATTTCTCCCAGATTTCCCGGAAAGGGGTCTCTTTGACATTTCCGGCGGTACGGTGGAAATAGGAGCACGGTTTCACATTGCCGAAGCAGTCGATCAGGCAGATTGACTGGGCAGCGATGCACCCTTTGCCGCCACCGGTGGAAAAGGTGAGTGAACGGCGCTCGAACTTGACCCCTTCCGCCTTCGCTTTCTGGGGGACGATGCGGTAGTAATGGGGTGCGCAGGTCGGACGCATCAGGATATCGTCTTCCAGCTTTTCCTGCTGGTAGTGCCAATCGAGGATTTCTTCGTAATCTTCCTTGGAGATCAGCTCGCTCATGATCTCTTCACCACGGCCGGTCGGCACGATCATGAACATGTACCAGGCGGTGGCCCCCAACCCTTTGGCAACCTTGAAGGTGGCGGCGATATCGCTCTGGTTGCGTTTGGTAAAGGAGGAGTTGATCAGGAATTTCTGGCCGTTACGGCGGAAAATCTCGGCTGCCCGTACCACCCCTTCGAACGAACCGGGGCTTTGACGGAAATTGTCATGCACCTCGGCGGTCGAGCCGTCCAGCGACAGTGACACCATCCTGATATCGGCCTTTTTCATCTGCTGGCAGATTTCATCGGTGACCAGCGATCCGTTGGTTGCCATGCACATGCGCAGACCGAGTGAGGTACCGTACTCGGCCAGTTCAAATATATCGGGGCGCAAGAGCGGTTCCCCGCCGGAAAGCACCACCACCGGTTTTGAGAAATCGGCAATATCCTTCAACAGCTGTTTCCCCTCTTCGGTGGTGAAGTCACCGGCAGAAGAGGTCATTTCCGAAGAGCAACGGCAATGCACGCAATGCAGATTACAGCGCTGCGTCGTTTCCCAGGCAATCCATTTTGGTACAAATTCTGTCTGCATTCCTTACCTCGCACGCGTGTGAATATCAGCAATCTTGTAAGCCTACTCAAAAAAGGGAGTAAACTCAATTGTTATTTCATGAGTAGTCAGGCTGGGCTAATCGAGATACCGGAGTATTTCTGGGTGGGATTCAATACGGGCCAGCGCCGGCAGCACCGATTTATAGGCAATAAACGGGACACCGGCCGCACGGGCAGCCAGCATGTCAACCTCGCCATCGCCGACAAACAGCGCTTCATGGGGTTCAATACCGAAATAGTCCAGCACCCGTTCCAGCGGTTCCGGATGCGGCTTGGGGTTGGTCACCTGATCGGCGGTCATCACAAACGAGAAGTAACCGGTCAGGCCAAAATCATCGATGATCATCTCCATGGAAGCGGCACGGTTGGTGCAAACCGCCAGGGAGACCCCGGTTTTCAGGAGATCGAGGGTTTCCAGCAACCCTTCCTCCCGCTTCATGAACGGCGCCAGGTCCTGGTAATGAATGGTACGCGCAAACGCCCAGGCATCCTCTTTGCGGGAATCATTACCAAAGAAATGTTCCATCACATTGCCGAAGGAATAGGTGTGCAGCACCGTGCGGGAAGCAAGATCATTGCGGTCCAGCGGCGGCCTTCCCAGATACTCCATCACCCGGTTGTAAAAAATGTAATTGGAATCGAGGGTATCCAGCAGGACGCCGTCACAATCGTAAATCACAACTTTGAAACGGCTGGTAATAGTTTTCACGAGGTCAGCACTCCTGTTTACCGCAATTGATCAGATACTCGTCCCACTCCATCGGCAACAGGTATTTCTTCTTGCTGTTACACTCCTTGCAGGACGGCACCACGTTGTTACGGGACGCTTTCCCACCCCGGGCCAGCGGGATCACGTGATCCATGGTCAAATCCTCGGCCGGAAAATGCCCGCCGCACCAATGGCAGACCCCCAGGGCCAGCTTGTTCTGCCACCAGCGGCTACGTCGCAAGTCACGGGACTTGTCCCGCTCCCGCTTGACCTCCTGTTCACTACAATCGCTGATAAAATAATCCATACCTGGCACCACCCATAAATTCTTGTCAGTATGCGGTTTTATCTGCATAAAGTAAAGCCCCTCGACTTTAAAAATCGAGGGGCTCGGCACTTCAACACGATGCTGTCGTGATTCTGTTACTTGGAGTGTTTGGCAAGATAGGTGGCAACGCCGTCAGCAGTCGGCTTCATCGCTTCATCACCGGTTTTCCAGTTCGCAGGGCAGACCTGGTCGCCATGGGTTTCCACGAACTGCAGTGCGTCAACCATGCGGAGCGCTTCATCAACGTTACGGCCCAGTGGCAGGTCGTTAACCAGGGCATGACGCACATTCCCTTTGGTATCGATCAGGAAGAGACCACGGAAAGCCACGCCGGCAGCCTCAAAAAGAACGCCGTACTTGGTGGCGATTTCTTTTTTCAGGTCAGACACCAGCGGATACTGAATCTGTCCAATGCCGCCGTTTTCAATCGGGGTGTTTTTCCATGCCAGATGGGTAAACTTGGAGTCAACCGAAACGCCGATCACTTCCGTGTTGCGTGATTTGAACTCATCCAGTTTCTTGTTGAATGCCAGGATTTCCGAAGGGCAGACAAAGGTGAAATCGAGCGGATAGAAAAACAGCACCACATATTTGCCGCGATAGTCGGATAGTTTCAGAGGGGCAATGCTATTGTCGCCAAAAACGGCATCAGCGGTAAAATCTGGGGCTTCCTTGGTTACGAGATTAGTACACATGTTAACGCTCCTTATGTAAGTAAAAAGTATGTTATACAACTGGTTAAGTATGTACCAGCGAATAACTGACTTGTCAATAGGATAAAAAAGGTCTTTTTATTTTTTTGTGATTACCAATCTTGATTGAGCATAAAAATGTCTCGCCGACGAGCTGCAAATGTAGCGTTACAATTACCTTACCACGCCGCGATGGCGGCAATCTGAGCAGACGTCAGGGAACTGAGCGACCCCATACCGCCACGATTGGCGCTGATGGCAGCCTGGATTGTCGAGGCTGATTTGCCGCGTTTGCCCGCCCCATGACAGCCGCTACAATACTGTGCATAGAGTGCCGCGCCATCAATTGCCGGAGCTGCGGGGGGTGTTGTCGTCACCGGCACTGTCGGTGTAACCGGTGTCGGCGGCGTAACCGGCACTGCCGGAGTCACCGGTGTTGTTGTCGTAGAAGGTGCTGTTACCGTAACGGTTGTCACAGCTGGTGCCAGCAGGGCGGTTGCAATAGCCTGTATCTGCGGCGCGGTAAGCGTTGCAAGAGACCCCATCCCACCCCTGTTTGCCGCAATCGCGCCCTGGATCTGGGCAGCATTTTTCCCCTGTTTGCTTGAAGATGATAGTCCTCCATGACAACTCTGACAGTAACTGCCATACAGGGTTGCGCCGTCTATCGCCTGGCCGGCAGGAACAGCTGTAGCCGGGACCGTTGCTACTGGTGTAGCAGGGGTAGTCGCTGCTGCCGTCTCTTGCTGCGCTGAGTGATCCTTTTCTGAAGACTCCGTATCGGATTTCTCCGTTTTGTTGCTTAGCTGAGTTGCGTCTCCCTGACCGCCACTGCTGCCGCAACCGGAAAGCATCAGACCAATGACAAGCAACGAGATTGCCGTGCTGACAGCGGAAGTTTTACTACGTACGTTCATAAGATCTCCTTTAGTAGTTGATGGTGCGAAAAACACCGTAAATTCAGTCACAGTCACAAAGGTTGATCAGGCCCTGTTTCCGGTTTGACTCTGGTACCCATGGCGATGTCACGTTTATGGATTAACACTACCTGAGAAACCTTAACTGAATATTAAGGAATAATTTTTTCAACAAACATACGCTGGATTGTTTTCGGAGGAGTGTGCGACTAGGAGGGGAAGATATGATCCGGGGCGAGGAAATTAAAGTTACGTGGTGATCAGCTGTTGGCGCGGAAGCGCGATAATTACCTTGAGTCCTTTTCCTTCAGTGGTTTCGTCAAGCGTGATGGTTCCGCCATGCCTCATGACAGCGGATTTCACAATCGACATACCGAGACCGCATCCGGCACCATCCATACGATGCCCACGATAAAAACGGTCAAAAATACGTTCCCTCTCTTCCCGGGGGATGCCAGGACCGGTATCAGCAACTTCGATTATGACGAATTCTCCATTCTCTCGCAGATTCAGGTCAACAGTACCACCGGGTAACGTGTAACGCAGGGCATTATCAACCAGATTACTGATCATGGTTCTCAGCGTATCCGGTTCTCCACTGACCGAGACGGGCAGATTGTTCGTCGCACCAAGCAGAATGCCCCTGTCGCTGGCAATCTGGAACTGTTCCATGATGATTTCCCTCACCAGGAGATTGAGCGAAACCTCGACCATCGGCACGTGTTGCGCTTCAGGCTCAACACGTGCCAGCGACAGGAGCTGGGCAACCAGACGGGAGGCCCGATCAATTCCTGACTTGAGGTTTGCCAGTGCCTCACCCCGCTCCTCTTCTCCGCTACTACGTTCAAGGATACGCGCTTGCAGCTTTACGGCTGTCAGAGGCGTGCGCAGCTCATGGGCGGCATCGGCCACAAAACGCTTCTGTATGTCAAAAGCATGCCCAAGTTTGTATAACAGGGAATTGAGCTTCTGAACCAGCGGGAGAACCTCCATCGGCAAGTCGTTTTCGGGGAGTGATTCCAGCGAGCTGGGCGAAAGGCGGGCGACCCCGTTGGCCACCCTGTTGAGTGGCCTGAGGGTGTAGCGGACTACCAGCCAGATGATCAGGGCGAGTGCGGTAAAAATAACCAGGAGCGGAACTATGGCTCGCAGAGCAAACGACAAACCCATTTCCTGACGAACTGAAAGAGCCTGCGACACCTGAATCGTTCTTCCCTGATGGGAAAGGAGAAACACCCGCCACTCCCCATCGTGCAACGTAAGTGTTTGCAGTCCTGGCACACGGGCCCGCGGAATTGCAGCATCATGGTGCGATACGTACATCAGAGCCCCGGCCGGATCCCAGACTTGAACCGTGAACCCCTCATCCTGCTCATATCTGAGAGATTCCGGAGTAAGCGGTTCGAATCTTTTCTGGTTACGGAGGGAAATCGCTGTCTGACGCAGTTGATAATCAAACAGTTCATCTATCTCCTCACGGACCTCCAGGTATGAGCTGATGCCACTAAGGACAGCAGCCACGATAAGAGCGCCCAAAAGCAGGACAATAAGCCGTTGGCTGATGGATTTCATGGGGTCTCGACCATTTGATAGCCGATTCCACGAATGGTCCGAATCAGATTCTGCCCCAGTTTTTTCCTTAGATTGTGGATATGCACCTCAATCGCATTACTTCCCACTTCTTCGTTCCACCCGTACAGCCGCTCTTCCAGTTGCTCACGAGAAACGACAGCGCCGGGGCGTTCCAGCAGGAGTGAAACAAGAGCAAACTCTCGCTGCGAGAGGTTGATGACGTTTTCGTTGCAAAACATTTCGTGGGTAGCAAGGTTAAGCGTTATCGCCCCGAATGTAATCACCGGTTCGACCCTGCCGTCCCGGCGGCGCAGCAGCGCCCGGATACGGGCTGACAGTTCATCCGGGTCAAACGGCTTGACCATATAGTCATCGGCACCACAGTCCAGTCCTTCGATTCGTTCTTTGATCGCATCGCGGGCAGTCAGGATGATAACCGGAAGAGCATCTTTTCGTTTTCTCAGATCTCGCAGGGTTTCCAGTCCATTTTTCCCCGGTAATCTCACGTCAAGCAGCATAAGATCATACGATACGGTGCTGAGCGCCAACTCCGCCTCCTCACCGTTGGTAACCCAATCGACCGCAAACGACTCCTGCTGCAGCAGACGCTGCAAAGCGCTCCCCAACATCCGGTCATCCTCAACCAGCAGCAATCTCATTATTCAAATCCCTTTCTGACATTACCGGAACCTGGAACCAGGCGTAGCGTGAACTCGTGCCACCTTATGCTGTTTATTTGAATCCTGCAATCCGGATTGTGGTTAACGAAGTGCTCCAGCCCCAGTGACAACATAGGTTGTAAGCCAGCTTTCATCTTTACGGGTCACGGTAAACACGATAGTATCCGGCAAACAGCAGTTGGCAACCGCCGAATCCACTAAAAGGAGACCATCATGAAACATGTCGTATGCAGCATCATGCTCGTAGCGCTCGTAATCTGTTCATCCCTGAACGTCATGGCAGCCGGCAGCACCGACATCACCTGGTACGGCCATTCCGCCTTCAAGGTAACTACGCCGGGGGGGAAGGTGCTGCTGATCGACCCCTGGCTGGCAAATCCCGCCAACCCGAAAGGAAAAGAGTTACTGGCCGGGCTTGGCAAAGCGGACCAGATCCTGCTCACCCACGCCCATGGTGACCACATCGGCAATACAGTCGAAATCGCCAAAAAAACCGGCGCCAAACTGGTGGCCAGCAACGACCTGATGAAGGCAATGGTGACCTATGGCGGCTTTCCGTCCCAACAGGCTGATTTTTCCGGCACCGGCAACAGCGGTGGCACGGTCACGCTGCTCAATGGTGAAGTAAAAGTTACCTTTGTGCACGCCCTGCACAGCTCCGCCCTGGAATACGACGACCCAAACGGCCGGCCGAAAAGCCTGGCTTATGCCGGCAATCCGGGTGGTTTCGTGATCACCATCACCAACGGACCGACCATCTATCATACCGGTGATACGGATCTGTTCAGTGAAATGAAGTTTATCGGTGACCTGTCAAAGGTCGATGTGATGCTGGCCTGCATCGGCGACAAATTCACCATGGGACCGGAGCGGGCAGCCGCAGCAGTAGCACTGGTCAACCCCAAAATGGTGATCCCGATGCACTTCGGCACCTTTGCCGCGTTGACCGGCACTCCGGAAGCATTTCAACTGGCATTGCAAAAACGCGGACTCGCCACCGTCTACAAACGGATGCAGGTCAACGAAACCTTCAGCTGGAAACCGTAGCAGACCGGAACACCAATCTTCAGGGCGCTCTATCTGCCATTTTCCACTGCAGGTAGAGCGCCTCTACCTTGTCACGCGCCCAGGGAGTTTTCCGCAAAAACTTCAAACTGGACGAGATACTCGGATCATTGGTAAAACAGCGAATCTCTACCTCCCTTCCCAGCTCTTCCCAACCAAACTGCTCCACCAGTTCGGTCACGATCATCTTCAACGTTACCCCATGCAGGATGTCATGATTGACCTGTTGCTCCATTTCGTTTCCCCATTATCATCAGATAGCAACGGCTGTCAGCAGTTGTAGGGCCGAAGCATACCGTTTTTCTCTCCGTCTGAAAACAATTACCCACCCCCCGATGCATTCACCGCGTATTCCGGCGTTCTTCCCCTTTCTTGAATTGCCATGCCCTGGCAAAAGATGTATGTTCACCAATAATTCAGCCCGAACCAGCGCCACAGGCTGTCACGGCAGATTACCTGCACCACATACCACAGGAGGTAGCTCATGTTTGACCCGATTGCTCTGTTGTCCTGGTTGGCCGGTCACCCGCTGATCGTGCTCGGAATCATTGCCGCCGTTGTCCTGCTCTGGAACTCGGTGGTGATCGTCGGCGGTAACGAGATAGCCCTGATCGAACGCCGCTGGTTCGGCAGCAAGATGCCGCAAGGGCGGGTGGTGGCGCTGGGGAATGAAGTCGGGATCCAGGCCCGCACCCTGGGACCTGGCCTGCATTTCCTGATCCCCTTCATCTACAAGGCGACCAAGAGTGTCTTCACCGAGATCCTGGATGATGAAATCGGGCTGATCGAATCGGTGGACGGTTCGGCCATTCCGGCCGGCCGCATCTTTGCTGCCGTGGTTCCCGGCCACAACTCCTATCAGAACGGCGAGGAATTCATCAAGAACGGCGGCCAGAAAGGGCCCCAGATCGAGGTCCTCCCTCCCGGTAAATACCGCATCAACCCCTATCTGTTCAAACTGACCAAGGGGAATGTCACCGAGATCAAGGACAACGAGATCGGTATCGTCGAGTCGGTGGATGGGGTCGCCATCCCGGAAGGGCGCATCTTCGCCCAGGCGGTGCAGGGGCACTCTTCCTTTCAGAACGGTGAGAATTTCATCAACAACGGCGGCCAGAAGGGACCGCAGATCGAGATCATCCCGCCGGGCAACTACCGCATCAACCCGTACCTGTTCAAGGTGACCAAGAGTTCGGCCACCAAGATCGGCGAGGGTGAGATCGGGCTGGTTGAGTCGGCTGACGGCTCGGCCATCCCGGCCGGGCGCATCTTCGCCACTGTGGTGCCAGGACATAACGCCTTCCAGTCCGGTCAGGACTTCATCAGGAACGGCGGCCAGAAGGGGCCCCAGACCGAGATCCTGCCACCGGGTGTCTACCGTATCCACCCCAACCTGTTCAAGGTCACCAAGGCGGCAGCAGTGGTGATCGCCAAGGGGGAGGTGGGGGTAGTCACGGCCCAGGACGGCGCGCCGATCCCCATGGGGCGCCTGTTGGCCCAGAGCGTAGCGGATCACTCCAATTTTGAGAATGGCGAGGCGTTCCTGAAGAATGGCGGCCAGAAAGGGCCGCAGATCGACGTGCTGCTTCCCGGTACCTACCGTATCAACCTCAACCTATTCGACATCCAGATCGCCCCGGCCGTGGTGGTGGAGGCCAACAAGATCGGCCTGGTAACCGCCCTGGACGGCATTCCGCTCCCCGAGCGGGAGTACGTCGCCTCGCCGGTCAGTGGGCATAACGACTACCAGAACGGCTCGGCCTTCCTGACCAAACAGGGGCAGCGCGGCCCGCAACTGGATGTTCTGCGCCCCGGCACCTACTACATCAACCCGTTCATGTTCAGTGTCGCCATTGATGACGTGGCGGTGATCGAGCGTGGCCAGGTCGGGGTAATTGTCTCCAACGTGGGGGAAGATCCGACCGAGGAGATGAAGAAGCGGCTCGGCTCCACCCAGGCCGGAGCCTCGGCGGAAGAAGGTAAGGAGAAGTACGTGGTACCCAAGGGGTTCCGCGGCATCCAGGAGGAGGTAGCCGGACCGGGTCGCTACTACTTGAACCGCCGCGCCTTCATGGCCTATGTGATCGACACCACCAACATCACCATCGACTGGGACGACCAGGAAGACACCCGCTTCGACCAGTTGACGGTGATCTCCAAGGACGGTTTCCCGATCCAGGTGGCGGTCAAGGTGGTGATCCGGGTCCGCCCGGACCAGGCTCCCTACATGGTGGCCAAGGTCGGCTCGATCGACAACCTGATCCAGCATGTGATCCACCCGATGATCGACTCTTCCTTCCGCAACCAGGCCTCCACCGCCTCGGCCATGAACTTCCTGCAGAGCCGTTCCGAGGAGCAGACCAAGGCCGAAACCCGCGCCCGGGTCGATCTGGAGAAGTACCACGTGGAGTGCGTCTCGGTGCTGATCTGCCAGATCCGTCTCCCCGAGGAGCTGATGCAGACCCAGACCAAGCGGATCATCGCCGAGCAGCAGCAGGAGATGTACAAGATGGAGCAGCGTTCCCAGGCCGAGCGTACCGAGATGGAGAAGATGCGTGCCACGGCTGACCAGCAGCCGACCCTGGTTGCCTCGGAGATCGCCGTGAAAGTAGCGACCCAGAAGAAGACCGAGATGATCACCCTGGCCGAGGGGAATGCCGAGGCCAAGGCGTTGGAGGGGATCGGCGAAGGGAAGCGCCTGATCGCCATCGGCGACGGCGAAGCTTCCAAGATCGCGGCCATCGGCGAGGCAACCGCCCAGGCTTACAACAAGCAGCAGGAGGCGATCGGTGAAGAAGCGATCAAGCAGATCAAGATCGTGGAACTGATTGCGGCGGCCATCGAGAACGGCAGGATCAAGATTGTGCCGGATGTGTTGGTTACCGGTGGTGGGACAGCCGGTGACGGGTTGATGGGGCAGTTGAGCAGGTTATTGCCGGGGGTGGATTTGGGGGCGTTGATACGGAAATCAGGGGCTCAGACAGAGAATCAGTAAAAATCTGTCTCACGCAACGCCGCAACGCCGCAACGACGCAACGGGAAGCGACAAGCGAAAAACAGAAACAAACTTCTAAAATTTGCGGGTAAATCTTTTGAAGCCGTAAAGCTGTCTTTGTTATGATTTTTTCGGTTCCCGTATTTCGTTGCGCCGTTGCGTCGTCGCGTGAGACAGCCTTTCGGTTTTATGCCTGAGCAGAAGCTGCCTGCTGAACATATCAACGAGGTTGAGAAGCGTATAAAGAGCACTCCGCCGCTGTTGGAACTGGAGGAGAAGAATGCAAAGGGGTTGGTGGGACAGGAAGAGTGAGGGGGAAGAAGGGGATTTGAATTAAGTATTGTATCCTCAGAAACCGAGAAGGAGATTACGTATGAGCAAGGATCACTTGCTAGGTCTGTATCGAACAAAGCTGAATCACATACAGCTCACCTATGCGTCGTTGGTTCTCTGGTCATATCCTGATACGCCAAGGTTCTTTGAAGAACTTCACGCAGAAATGAGTGGATTTCCTAAGCCCTTTCCAAACTTGCAAGCACTACTCAATGACGAAACCGCAATGCGTATTGCTTGCGAAGAGCTATATGACTCAGCTCACCGCTCTGCCATTAAGGAACTATTTGCCATTACTAAGTTGTACTGTCATCAGACAGGCCAGTTACAAGCCCTAAAATCACAGCCGTGGTTTCAGTTTTGGAGAATCCTCAGAAATTGTTGGTCGCACGACATGACCTTTCATTTCAGCTCTGATGAAAAGGCAGTTCTGCCGATCACATGGTCTGGCGTCACACTAGACATCTCTATGAACGGACAGCAACTCACCCATGGACGATGCTCTCGCGATAAGCTTCGCGAGCTAATTGAAACAGCCCAAGACTATGTTGTGAAGCACCTCTCCTAACCTTGCGGTGACGGGCATGAGAGCAGATGATGGTGTCCTTATAACAGTGTCAGACAGCAATAATGGGACAGGCACGAATGGCGCTAGTTTAAGGTTATTTGCATGCTTAACTGCATGAAAAATCCCGGCCAAACCCGACGTGATGGCCTATGCAAAATACAGCGCTTATGTTTCCAGTCTTTTACCTGTAATCCTTGTATTACAAGCCTAATTCAGAACAGCATGGCTGGCACTAATGGCCAGATGCTTTCACAAGGAATTCAGCAGTATTATCGTGCTACGCCAGCTTAAACTAGCGCCATTCGTGCCTGCCCCCTTTTTCTCGAACACTGTTCTTTGACCGATAGTAAACTTCGATCATTCATCCATTGAGATGCCCTTGCCGTTGTCGAGAAAGAGAATTCCAAGAACAAGGAGAAAAATATGTTGATCCGAAACGGGATTATCGCCGTACTCCTGGCCGCTATCATACCGGGCTTGGTTATTGCCAATCCGGCATCCGCTCAACTTTCATGCAGCGATGTCAAATACGGCAATCCGAACTATCATGAAAATATGGACAAACTCGCAGAACAGGCTCGATTACCTGACAATTACTGGAACAGATACCACGAATCGGTTGTCAGTGATCTGTGCAGCGGCAATATCAAAGGCATTGATACGTTCATCAATGACCGATTCGTAAAACTCCGGGAAGCGCAAGAGATCGCACGAGTGCTTGGCAAGAGCTACAAACCAAAGCATGCCATTTCCTCGTCACCCGCAGCCCCCCCTCAAGTACTCTCCGATTTATCCTATGGCCCCATCACCTTTGGCGCACAGTTAAAGAACATTGAAAAACAGCTCGGAGAAAAGGCAACGGCGGACAACAACGATAAGGAATGCGATTTCGTGCGTTTCAAGAAACTTCCGGGAATCTATTTCATGGTGGAAAACGGCATCGTCACCAGGGCGGACACTACCTCGCCACAGATCAAGAACACACTTCTGATCAGCATCGGGACTCCCCTGAATGAGATCAAACGCCGCTACCCGAAGGTCGAGATCGAGCCGCAAAAATACCTTAAAAACGGCCACTACCTGATTTTCAAGTCACAGGATGGGAAGCGGGCCATCATTTTTGATGAGGATGGCGGCAAGGTCACCGGTGTACGGGCTGGAGTGGAACCTTCCGTTGAGTACGTCGAGGGGTGCCAGTGAGTCCGAAGATTGGCTCTGTTAGCGGGATGCCTGGCCAAGGTGTTGCCGGGAGCAATATCCACGGGATGATGCGGCAGCTGACCGAGTAGAACTCTACAAAGGAGGGGCACCTGAATGAAAATGATTCTCTTCATGACACTCTTTATGATCTGCCTGTCCCAAAGCAATCCATGTTCCGGGCAAACCCAGCCCCGGCCGGCCTATCTTGATGAACCGGTTGAGGTAAGGGCAATCGGTGAGATCAAGACTGGCGAAAAATACCCGCTTATCATCTATCTTCCTTTTACGACTGGCAGTGCCGAAACATATTTTTCAATTGTCACCCCTTACGTGGGGCTGAACAGCTATTTTGCAATTATTCCCAAAGGTACGGCGCAGATCGAGGATTACCTGCCTGATTTCATGGCCTATCTGCGATGGTTTGAACAACGCCTCATGACCGACATGCAAAGAATCGTGAAAGAGTATCCCGTTGATACGAGTAAAATATACATCAGCGGGTATTCTCTGGGCGGCGACCTTTCCTGGGCTTTAAGCTTCCGGCAGAAAGAACTGCTTGCCGGGGCGTTGATCATAGACAGCCGGTGCAGTTATGCTCCCGCCAGCAAGGAGCTGAAATACCTCAAGGAGCATAAAAAAAGGCTCATCATGTTGATGGGCAGTGATGATTTACCGGAAAGGGTGACCGGGATGGCAAACAGTTTTAAGTTGGCGGAAAAAAACGGCATTGCCGTCTGGCATTGGAAATTCGCAGGGGAGCATGACATCCCAGGAGCTGCCGATCTGACAAAAGCGTTCCAGATACTCTTCGGAAGAAACGATAGTGGAACTGCCGGCGCGCTCCCAGAATCATCCATTCAGTTTGAGATGTTGCAAAAACACTGATAGGTAGCGCGCAACCAATCGAACCAGGACTTCAGCAGGTCAAAGACAGCAATAAGGGGACGGTTATCTTCAGCGATCCACAGCTTACCATCAGAATAAAGCTTTCACCCCTCCCCCGGATCCAATAAGAGAGCCGCCGGAAGGGACAGGCCGCGCCGCTGCGACTCACTACTCCTTAACAACAGGAGGGGGAGCTAAAAGCTGTCAGATAGGCCACACTCATGCCCTCCCCCACCAACGCCACCCGTTTCGTCCTCCTCACCCTGCTCTTCGTACTGGACTGGAACTTCACCAGTTCACTCGTCGCCCCAGGGTGCCCCAATGTCACATAACACTACATATCAATAGCCATGAAAATTAGTATTGCCATTCCGATATTTCATGGTAAATTGAACGTATGATACTTCGACACTCACATCTCGTACAACTCGCCGACAAGCTGGCTGATTTCCCGGTCGTTGCCCTTCTTGGTCCCCGTCAGGTCGGCAAGACCACGCTTGCCCGTCAACTGTCAGCACAGTGGCACGGCCCGGTCAGGCATTTTGACCTGGAAGACCCGGATGATCAGGCACGGCTTGCTGATCCCTCCTTTGTCCTCCGTCCCCTGACAGGACTGGTAGTGCTGGACGAGATACAGCTTCGCCCCGATCTGTTTCCGCTTTTGCGGGTGTTGGCTGATAGAGAGAACACGCCAGCGCGTTTTCTGATTCTGGGGAGCGCGGCGCCGGAATTGATGCGTCATACGGCAGAAACCCTTGCGGGCCGGGTCGCGTTTTATGAGCTGGACGGATTGGCGCTTGATGAGTTGATTACCGATCCGGCTGACCTAGCGGTGCTGGATGAACGCTGGTTGCGGGGAGGCTTTCCCCGTGCCCTGCTGGCCGGAAGCGGCAAGGGGAGCAAAGAGTGGCGCGAAGCCTTCATCCGCACCTATCTTGAACGGGATCTGCCGCAACTGGGCATCAACATTTCCGCCGTAACCATGCGGCGCTTCTGGACCATGCTCGCCCATTATCATGGCCAGACCTGGAACGGGAGCGAGTTAGGCCGGGCATTGGGGGTCAGCGACAAGACCGTTTCCCGCTGGCTCGATATCCTTGAAGGAACTTACATGGCCTTTCGCCTCCTCCCCTGGCACGCGAATGTCGGCAAGCGCGAGGTAAAAGCCCCGAAAATCTATGTGGCTGATTCGGGCATCCTGCATACCCTGCTGGGACTGCACGGAATGGATGCCCTGCTGGCTCACCCCAAGTGCGGCGCATCCTGGGAATGGTTCATGATTCGTGAAGTGCTGCGGCGCACCGAAGCGCGGCGTGACGAAGCGTACTTTTGGGGGGTGCATACCGGTGCTGAGCTGGACTTATTGATCCGACAAAACGGTCGCAATATCGGTTTTGAGTTCAAGCTGACCCGTTCACCCAAGGTAACGGCATCGATGCGTTCGGCCTTTGAGGTACTCGGACTTGAGAAACTCTATGTTGTCTGCCACGGAGCGGGTGAACCTTGGCCACTTGCCGAAGGGATCATCGCCCTGCCGGCCCTGTGCCTGGCTTCATCGGACTGGATACCGTGATCCTCAAAAAAATGAAGCAGAAAACTTTAACCAAAGCCCCACTCATGACCTCACCACCAACCCCATCTGTTTCGTCCTCATTCCGCTCCTCATCGTCCCTGCCTGAACTTTTGAGAGTGGAGCAAGACCAAAACTGGCCACACGCAACAACGCTACGTAGAACCAACAAAGCATGTAAACTCTCGTTGCATGCCGAACCAGATATTGTTTGATATTATCGCCATACAGGGGTATGTTTTATATATAATCATCACCTCACAGAGGCACATAAATGGATAATACAAGCATTTCATCCCTGATTTTCGAATGGCAAGGCACTGTTCAGCGCCGACAGGGAATCGAGCGGGAACTGCAACCACGACTACTTGCCGCCATCGGTTCACGACCCATCAAGATCGTCACCGGCTTCCGGCGCTGCGGCAAATCATTCCTGGTGCAACAGGTGGCCAAACTACTGGTGGAAAACGGCGCCATCATTCCGGCCAACCTGTTGTACCTGAATCTGGAGGATTTCCGGCTGATGGAGGTTACCACGCCGGAAGCGCTCAATCAGGTGTACGAGCTGTTCCTGTCGGCGTCGGCCCAGCCGGGGAAAAAGCTGCTGATTTTTGACGAAATCCAAAATGTCGCCAAATGGGACCGCTTTATCAGAACCATCTATGAGCGGGACGGGGATGAGGTTGAGATCATCCTGACCGGTTCCAATTCGGAACTCCTTTCTTCCGAATTGGGGAGCAATCTGGCCGGGCGCTTCATCGAATTTTTCCTGCAACCATTCAGTTTTCGGGAATATCTCGCTTGGCACCGGATCACTGTCAGCAGTGCCGCCGACTTCTCGCGCAACCGCCGGGAGATCATGGCCGGTTTTCACGACTTTTTGACTTTCGGCGGCCTGCCCGAACTGTTCACCATCGGCGACAACGATGCACGGCTCTCATACCTTTCCGGCATCCTCAGCAAGGTGATCCTTGATGATGTGGTGCGCAGGTTCCGGGTGGATAACGTGACGCTGCTGGAGAAGGTGTTTCAGTACCTGATGGCAAACGCCGGCAATGTCACCACCTTTGCATCACTGACCCGCCATGCCAAGGCACTCGGCATACCGGCCAAAAACGAAACCGTCATCGCCTACTGTTCGTATTTCGTAAAGGCCTTTGCCCTGTTTGAGGCCAGCCGTTTCAGCTGGAAACAGAACCGGGTCTTCAGCGACACCCGCAAGTATTACTGCATCGATAGCGGCCTGATTACCCTGTATCGCCCCATGGCGGACAACCTGGGAGTACAGCTGGAACAGTGTGTCTTTCTTGAATTGATGCGGCGGGGTAAACCGTGCATGTTTGCCACCAATGACGCCGGACGGGAGTTGGACTTCGTCACAGCGGATGACCAGCGCGGTTATGACAAGTACCAGGTTGCCGCCAGCCTGACCCAGGAGGATGAAAAACGTGAACTCGGAGCATTCAGCCTGGCGGATCCCTGGCTGCAAAGGGGAGAAAACCTGCTGTTGTCGCTGGATGACGATGAAACGCCCCGCCAATGGCAGGGGATCACCATACCCCGGCGTAATCTGGTGCGCTGGCTGTTGGGGGTGTGAAATCATCCCCATCAGAGTTACAACTACCAGGTCTGGGTAATCGAATCGGGAGTAACAGCCAAGGTGGCGCGCAACCAGTCGAACCTGGACTTCAGCAGATCAAAATCCGGTCCGGAGGTAATAAATACCGCTTTCCCCTTGATCAGGAACCCGGCGCCCGGCCCATGCAGCCCCTGCACCTTGCTGCTCCCGAGGGTGATTAAAACCTCCGGGTTGAAAGCAATGTTAGCCTCGGTATGATGCATGTATCCGGCCGGGATCAGCAAACGGCCGTCGGCGGAGATACTAAGGTAACTGTTCCAGGTGTTGACCATGTGCGGTCCCTCCTGCCCCAAGGTTGCGATGGCGACCACGCCATCCTGTTTGAGCACTTCCCGTAATTTTTCGGGGATCATCGTTATTTCCTCCTGTTTATGTGGTGATGGTACAGCCTTACTCTATGAACGAAACACCATCCACTTTTTACTACTCTTTTGGAACCTTCTGCATTTCCGCCAGGCCGTACCGGGTAGCTGTTTCCAAACGACGCCGCAATTTCAATTAACGGCTACGGCGCCGGATTTATGGGGATGATAAAGACAGGTTCCCGGCTACTCGCCGATCGCCTTTTTGCTTTTGTTGGTCAATTCTTCTTTGGCTTTCACGCTGCTGTCGGTGGAGCTGCCGAGTTGTACGACAAAGTAACCGGCGATCGCCAGTACCGCCAGAAACAGCAGGAACTTGAAGGTCTCCTTGGGGCTTTGGTATAAAAAACAGACCACAGTTACGAGAATTATAACGCTGAGCAGCTGATGGGCCTGGTAAAAATCCGTGGCAGTAGCGATGATCTGATCAAACTGCATGACTGACTCCTTGTCCGTTTGTAGTAACCAGAGGAAGATTGCGCAATTTTTCCGCTGCGCGCAAGCAATTTATCTCATTCCTGTGGCGATACACCTGCGGAGATAGATTGACAAAACTGCCGTCTGTGATGGATATTCCGCTCATGAAACAACAGCAGGCCGGCATGGCCGGTTGAGCAAAGGTGGCTTAGATTGATCGACCAAGTGGATCCATTGGCGGAATTATCACAGGAGACAGAAACCGCAAGCAGCGACACGTCCCACAATGCCCGGAACAGCTGGATCGGGTGGGCGCTGGCGCTTTCGCTCGTGCTGCATCTCGGAGCAGCAGCGTTGCTGATTGTGGCCGGGGGTTCCACCCTTGGCGGCAACGCTTCATCCCAATTCTTAATTGAAGACGTACTCCTGACCCCAACCATCAGCGCACCGGTCAAACCGGCGCCCCCCCTGTCCGAGCAGCCCTCCCCCCTGCCATCAACGCCGCCACCGGAAAACAAACAAACCGGGGAAACGGCTCTACCAGCCGAAGAACCAGCGCCCGCGCCTGCAGCGCTATCGCCGGAAAGTTCCGAGCAAGCGGGCAGTCCCATGACAACTCCCTTGGGGCTCGGGATGACCCACGGCTATTTCAGCAGTCTGGCCGACGGCAGAACCTTGCGGGATGATATCCGCGACTATTATTTTGAGATGGTGCAAAAGATCAACCGTGCCTGGTGGGATCAGGCGGCCCGGCTCAAGGAACCGCTGCGCCAGGACGCAGTCTTTGATCTGAAGATCCAGCGCGATGGGACCATACTGGCGATACAGGTCCTGAACAGCACCGGGTCGCGCGAGGTTGACCACCTGTTGATGGATATCATCATGAAGGCTTCTCCGCTCCCGGCGCTCCCCGCTACCTTCAGCCAGGATCGTTTCATGGCGCCGCTCCGGATCAAGGCGCCCTCGTTTTTTTTCCGCCTGAAACAATAATACTGGCGTACAATCAGCTGATTACATGTCAAGACTTCACCGCGGAGGGACAGGGATGGGAACAACGGCTGGCGTGGGTTACAGCATTCACAGGAACCCGGTTGAAGCGGGAAAAGAGGCGGCTCAAAAAGCACTGGAGCAGGCAGGAATTGCCAAGCCCGACTTTGTCTTTGCCTTTGCCACGGTTGGATACAACCAGGAACTCCTGATCCGCTCCATCCGTGAAGCAACAGCAGGAGCTCCCTTAAGCGGCTGTTCCGGCGAAGGGATCATAACGCACGAAACGGTTGCCGAAACCAATTTTGCCGTGGCCGTCATGGTAATCAGCTCGGACGAGCTACGCTTTACTAACGTCAGGGTCAAGGATATCAACCGGCAGGCGGCCCTGGCCGGCCAACAGCTGGCAGCAGAGATACAGCCGTTTATCAGCGCTGACACCATCAACTGTTTCCTGTTTGGCGACGGACTGGTTTTTGATTTCGATCCCTTCCTGGCTGCCTTTGAACAAAATATCCGGTGGCCGACGCCACTGCCGATTTTCGGTGGTTTGGCGGCTGACAACTGGGCATCCAGAAAAACCTACCAATACCATGATGATGATGTCTTTTCCGAAGGGATCTCATCGGTGGTCATGTCAGGCAAAGGAGCTATGGCCTGGGGGATCAATCACGGCTGTGTTCCGGTCGGTTCCCAACGCACCATAACCCGTAGCGACGGCAACATCATCTACGAGATTGACGGGATCCCGGCTCTGGAAGCGATGAAGGAGTATTTCGATGAAGAGTGGCAGAGCCAGTGGAACAAGACTTCGTTAAATCTCTGCCTCGGATTCAAAACGCCCGATCACATCCGGGAAGGGTACGAAGAGTACGTTATCCGCTACATGGTGTCAAAGAACGACCAGGATGGCTCGGTAACGATCCAGTCCGATGTCCGTGACGGCGACAAGCTCTGGATTGTGCGGCGCGACAAGGATTTGATCAACGACGGAATTCAGGGGATCTCCCGGCAGATCAAGGAGCAGACCGGGGACAGAAGACCCCGGTTCGTACTGCAATTCGAATGCGTGGGGCGGGGAAAGGTGGTCTTCCGTGAACAGGAGAAGATTGAGCTGGCCAGATTGCTGCAAAACGACATCGGCGCGGAAATACCCTGGATCGGCTTCTACACCTATGGAGAAATCGGTCCGATCAGGCACTATAACTGTTTTCACAACTTCACATCGGTAGTTACTGCTGTCTACTGATCCGGACTCACGGAACCTATGAATAATGAACACGATTGTGACAATGATTCCCGTGAGCACGCTGAAATAGCAACGCTCCGCCAGGAAAAAGAGCTGCTCGCCCAGCAGGTCAAACGACTGATCAAGGCGGAGGGGGGTCTCTACGCTTATCAGGAAGAGCTGGATACGCAGTTGAAAGAGTACAAGGAACTGTACGCGCTGAACCGCAAGTTTAATGCAACCTTTGATATCCGGAAAATATTTGAATATTCGATCGAATATATCATCAACCATCTTGAATACGAGCGGGTCGTATTTTTACAGCTGCAGGAAGAGAGTGATCATTTTGCCGTCTGCGCCATGGACGGATATTATGATCAGGCGGAAATGAGCAGCGTGGCAAAACTGGTTATCAAGCAGGACGACCCGCTCCTCTCCCCGCTGCAAGAGGGAGCGGAATTTTTGATCTGCCCTCCTGATTCAGACAGTATCGAGTTGCGGGAATACCGCTCAAAGCTGCTGATGCATGAATATCTGCTCTACCCGCTCCGCTCCCATACTCATTCATTTGCATTGCTGGTACTGGGAAACTCGGCCGGAAATGCAGAATTTTACCACCGCATAAGCGAGAGCGGGGTGGCTCTGCTCGGCATCGGCAATCTCGTGGGACTGCTCATTTCGGCGGTCGAAAATCACACCCTTTACATCAACATGGAGAAAGCCCTTGAACATGAGAGGCTTGTCGAGGCAAAGTACCGCGGCATCTTCGAAAACGCCACCGAAGGGATTTTCCAATCGACTCCCGAGGGGAAATTCATCAGTTGCAATCCTGCCACCGCTGCCATTTTTGGATATGAAACTCCCCAGCAACTGATCGAAGCGATTACCGACATCGAACAACAGCTGTATGTCTACCCGCAACGCCGCCGGGATATGTTCGCACTGCTACAGAAGGGGGTGGATGTAAAGAACTTCGAAGTTGAATTATTCAGAAGCGACGGGACAACAATGTGGGTCTTGTTAAGCACCCGCCCGACCATCAATCAACAGGGTAAAATCCTCCATGTTGACGGGATCATTCAGGACATCAGCGAGCGCAAGCAGGCGGAGACCGCCATCCGGGAGTTGAATGAAAAACTTGAGCAGCGGGTGATTGCCCGCACCAAGGACTTAGTGACCGCCAATCACGAATTGCGCCAGGTCACCGGCGAACTGGAAGGCGCCTACAGCGAACTGCAAGCCACCCAGTCCCGCATGTTGCAGCAGGAAAAAATGGCCTCCATCGGTCAACTGGCGGCTGGCGTTGCCCACGAGATCAACAATCCCATGGGGTATATCATCAGCAATCTCAATTCACTCAAAAAATATACGGACAAGGTGATCGGTTTTACCCGTTTTCAATCCGCAGCGATGGAAAGACTGCTGGTCAATCCCGCTGCAGAGCAGATCGCACATGAGGTGCGTGAACAGAAGAAAACGGTGAAACTTGATTACATTCTGAACGACCTGGACAATCTGATTCAGGAGTCTCTGGAAGGAGCCGAACGGGTCAAAAAGATCGTGCAGGAACTGAAGAGCTTCTCCCGCCTGGACGAAACCGGCAGCAAGGCGGAGGATATCAACGAAGGGCTTGAGAGCACCATCAAGATCGTCTGGAACGAACTAAAATACAACGCGACCGTAAAGAAAGAGTATGGCAAGATCCCACGAACCATCTGCCATCTCGGACAGCTGAACCAGGTCTTTATGAATATGCTGGTCAACGCCGCCCAGGCATTGGAGACCCAAGGCGAGATCACCATTACAACCTCCAGCGACAACCACAATATTTACGTAACCATCGCCGATACGGGCACAGGCATTCCGGCGGACAAGCTGGACCGGATCTTCGATCCGTTTTTCACCTCCAAGGAGGTGGGTAAAGGAACCGGACTCGGCCTCAGCATCGCCTATGACATCGTCAAGAAGCACCACGGTGAGATACGGGTAGCCAGCGAACTTGGCAAAGGGACGACCTTCACCGTGGTGCTTCCGATTATTACCGAATCGGGGGATCCCGGCTGCGCTTGACATTCTAATCTTCACCGATATACTTCCCCGTGCAACGCAGCATGCGATGCCAATTTTTACCATCCAGGGGATCACGTCATGACTGAAAACCGTAAATACGCATTTGATTGGAGCCTGATCGGCAATCTTGAAGAAGGGCGGCCAAATCTCGGCAACCAGACCCGCCTGGAAGTGTACCGTCTGATGCAGTTTTGCTTTCGGGATGTGCTGGAACAAAAGCTCGGTTCAGATGAGGCCGACCGCGTGTTTTATCAGGCCGGCTACCTGGCCGGTAATCATTTTTACACCAACGTAATCGGTCATTCGGCTGACCTGGATGAGTTCGTGCGCAAGCTGCAGACCACCCTGAAAGATCTGGGAATCGGGGTTCTGAGGGTGGAAGAAGCCGATCTGGCAGCCGGCAAGCTGGTGCTGACCGTATCGGAGGATCTGGATTGTTCCGGGCTACCGGAACTGAATTATGAAATCTGCACCTATGATGAAGGATTTATTGCGGCCTTGCTGGAGTCGTTCAGCGGTATCCGCTTCAATGTCAAGGAGATTGACTGCTGGTGCACCGGAGATCGCACCTGCCGCTTTCTGGCCCTGGCAGAGGGGAGCAGCGCCGCTCCATGAGTGCTCTGGCCGGGATACTGCAAAAGCTGGCGACAGGCCAGATACCTGGGGAAATTCCCGAAGAGTGCGAATACCGCGACCAGGTGCGGGAACTGATCGCCTATCTTGAAGATGTCCGCCTTTTTGTGGCCGCCTTGACCGCAGGAGACCTGAATGCCACCATCCGGCGGCCCGGGCCTTTGGTCGGCAGCCTGAAAGGACTGCACGGCAATTTGCGCCACCTGACCTGGCAGACCCAGCAGGTAGCCGAGGGAGACTTCAGCCAGCATGTTGATTTCATGGGGGGGTTCTCCGATGCTTTTAACAGTATGGTGACGGCCCTCGCCCAGGCCCGGATCGAACTGACCGAGCGCAACCGGCAACTGGCCGACACGCTGGAACAATTGCAGACCACCCAGTCGCACCTGCTGCAGCAGGAAAAGATGGCTTCCATCGGTCAGCTGGCGGCCGGCGTGGCCCATGAGATCAATAATCCGATCGGCTTTATTATCAGCAACCTGGGATCTCTCGGCAAATATACCGGGCGCTTGCAATCGTTCATTGCGGCGATGGACGAGGCGCTGGCCGCTCCCGAAGCGCCGCACGCTGTGAGGGAACGGATTGCTGCCGCCAGGAAAAGTCTGAAAATCGATTTCATGCTGGAGGATATCCCCAACCTGCTGGCAGAATCGGCGGATGGCGCCGACCGGGTCAAACGCATCGTTCAGGATCTGAAAGGTTTCTCCCGGGTGGACGCCGCCGAGTTCTCCACGGTGGATCTTAACCAGTGCCTGGAAAGTACCATCAACATCATCTGGAACGAGCTCAAATACAAGGCAACCCTGACCAAAGAGTTCGCCGAAATTCCGCTGGTTTCCTGTCGCCCCCAGCAGCTGAACCAGGTGTTCATGAACCTGCTGCTGAATGCGGCCCAGGCAATCGAAGTGGCAGGGGAGATCCGGGTTACCACCGGTTGCGAAAACGATACTGTTTTTGTGGAGTTCAGCGACAACGGCTGTGGCATTTCACCCGAGCATCTCAATCGGATCTTTGAACCGTTTTTCACCACCAAGCCGGTCGGCAAGGGAACCGGCCTGGGACTTTCCATCAGTTACGACATTATCAGAAAGCATGGCGGAGAGATCTGCGTTGCCAGTCAAGTCGGACAGGGGACCACCTTTCGGGTGTCTGTGCCGCTGGTTCCTCCCGTTCCCGAGGAAGTTTCCTGACTGTCATCCGGGGGGCGCAGAGCACGCATCGCGGCATAGATTCTCAAACTGGCGCAAAATTACACGACCGTAATCGCCGATCTCCCCTCGCGAGGTCGCACAAAGGATAGAGCCATGAAAATGAATCTGGCGGCCAAGGTCTTCTGTATCATCGGCATCACCCTGTTTCTCGGTTTCAGTGTCATGGGTGTCACCTCACTCTGGCTCGGCCTTAACTCAGCCATCGAGGAGCACGAATCATCTACCCGTGAACTGGCATCGTCCATCCGACAATCGATTGAAGAGTTCATGATCAAAAACGACCTGGACTCGGTCAGCCGTTACGTTGAGCAGTTGAAGAGCAAGAAGATCGTGCTCGACCTGACGCTCTACAACAAGGATGGCAAACCATCGGGTGGGCAGTCCGCCAATATCGATCAGAACGTACTGGAATCCTTCAAAAGCGGAAAATCGATCAATACCAAACAGAGCCGTAATGGTCTTCACACCCTGATCAGCATCATCCCCCTTCCCAACGAACAACGCTGTAAATCATGTCACTCCGAGACCGGCCACACCGGCGCAATCGTGCTGACCACCTCCATGGAGGACAGTTATGACCGGGCCAAACAACTCGCCTTGCTGCAATGCGCCGTGGGAGGGAGCTGCTTTATCCTGATCGTTGGCGGCCTCTATCTGTTCATGCGCTTGACCATCATCAGGAACATCGTCAACGTATCCAGGAGCATCAAGGAACTTTCCGAGGGGAGTGGCGACCTGACGATCCAGATCCCGGTTACATCCTCCGACGAGATCGGCGCCCTGACCGAAGGGGTAAACCATCTGGTAACCAAGCTGAGGGACATCATCTCCGATCTCTACAGCGAGGCGAGCCACGTGGCCATCACCTCCTGCCACACCATGTCCGGCATCGAACAACTGGCTGCGGCCATTTTCGAACAGAAGGAGCTGTCGGCCTCCGTGGCGGTCGCCTCGGAAGAGATGTCAGCCACCCTGAACGGCGTCGCCACGACCACCGCCAAAGCATCACAACTCTCAAAGCAGGTGGATGAATCGGCCATTGACGGCCGTAATGTGGTGGGAGAGACAGGAGAGAGTATCGATCAGATCCGGGTCGGAGTCGATCATACACTTGGCGTGATGGAGCGCTTGCAGCAATCGTCGGGCAAGATTGGCGAGATCGTCGGCATGATCGAGGATGTGGCGGACCAGACCAATCTGCTGGCCCTGAATGCAGCCATCGAAGCTGCCCGGGCCGGTGAAGCCGGACGTGGCTTTGCGGTTGTTGCCGATGAGGTCAAGCTGCTGTCAGGGAAGACCTCCGCCTCCACCCAGCAGATCGCCGGCATTATCAAGTCGATCCAGGGAGATATCCGTGAGGCGATGAAATCGATCGAGGTGGAAAAGGGGCGGGTTGAGCAGGGGATTATCAATTCCAACCGGGCCAGCGAGCAGATTTCCACCATTCTCAACCTGGCCAACCAATCGGCTGACATGATCAACTCCATCGCCATTGCCACGGAGCAACAGAGTGCCACTACCATCGACATCACCCACAAGATCCAGCAGGTATCGGAAACCTCACACGAGATCGAGGTGCAGATGGCCAATGCGGTCTCGACCTTTGGAGATCTGACCGAAACCGCGGAAAAGATCTACAACACCGTCGGCAAGTTCAAGGTTGGCAATTACCACGACCAGATCAAGAGCTTCGCCACCGAACTGGGCAGCCGGGCCGCGGCAAAGCTTGAAGAAGCGATCAGCAGCGGTAAAATCAGCCGGGATGCGCTCTTCAGCACCGATTACCAGCCGATTCCCGACATTTACCCCCAAAAGTTCACCACCCCTTTTGACCGGTTGTTCGATGAGATCATCTCTCCGATCCAGGAAGAGATCGTCGGCCACGACAAGCGGATACTCTACGCCATCTGCGTTGACCGTTCCGGCTATGTCCCGTCCCACAACCTGCGCTACACCCAGCGTCTGACCGGTGATTTCATGAAGGATAAGGACAACAACCGCACCAAGCGAATTTTCAATGACCGGACCGGGCTGCGCGCCGCAACCAACCAGGATCCGTTTCTGCTGCAAACCTATTTGCGCGATACCGGTGAGGTAATGAACGACATGTCCACCCCGATTATTATTAACGGCAAGCATTGGGGGGGGGTCAGGATCGGCTATCCCCCCGAGAGCAGATAACCTTTTTTGTCAATCACACCAGCAAAGGAGGAACAATCTGGCAACCAGAGAATGGACCGGCCCCAAGCTGCAGCTAAGATCGCCTCATCACGGTGGCATATTTGTCGCCCAACACACTATCCAAGGAGTAAACAATGGCCATAATGGAATGGAATCCGACGTTCAGTGTAAAAATCAAGAAATTCGATGATCAGCACAAGAAGCTGGTTGAACTCCTTAACCAGCTGCACGACGCGATGAAGGCGGGGCAGGGGAATGCCATGCTCGGCCCGGTACTGCAATCGCTGATCAACTACACGGCAACCCACTTCAAGGACGAAGAGCAGGTCATGCAGGCCAATGGCTATCCCGAACTGGCGGCACATAAAGCGGAACACGAGAAACTGGTCAAACAGGTACTTGATTTACAGAAACAATTCCAGTCCGGCAGCAGCGTATTGACCCTGACAGTGATGAGCTTCCTCAAGGATTGGCTGGTCAAACACATTCAAGGGATGGACAAGAAATACGGCGTCTTCCTGAATGCCAAGGGAATCTCCTGACGCGCCCCGTAACATCCGGCTAGCTTTCAGAACCGGTGTGTCACTGACAACAGCGGCACACCGGTCATCTTTCTTCCTATTGCAACTGCTCCGCCAGCAACTCCACCGTGTGCCTGACCTCCACCTGCGCACCATCCTGATCCATCCCCCCCCTGATTTGCATCACGCAGCCGGGGCAATCCATGGCAACGGTCGCAGCGCCGGTCTGCTTGATATGTTTCAGTTTGCGCTGCAGTATCGGACCCGAGATTTCGGGCATTTTCAGCGAATAGGAGCCACCCATGCCGCAGCAGCTGTCACACTCAAACATCTCGCTCAGTTCATAACCTGCCCGCCGCAACAGCTCCCGCGGCTGTTCGGCTACCTGCAAGGTTCGTTTCAAGTGACACGAATCGTGGTAGGTGAGCTTGCCGAGCGCCTCCCCCTCCCGTAAGCTTACCCGCCCCTGATCCACCAGTTTTTTGACCAGCGTGGAAAAATCCACCGTTTTTTCAGCCAGTTTGCGCGCCTGAGGGAGCCATTCGCTCTGGCCAAGGCTCTCGAAGGTGTTGATGAATTCATGCTCCAGCGCCACGGTGCAAGTCGGGCAGGCTGAAATCACATAGGTCACCTCTTCCTTGAGCAGCGCCTTAATGTTATCAACGGCATTCCCGGCAGCAACCTCATAGGCGCCGTTGTAGCGGGCCGGTGCGCCACAGCAGGTCTGATCCGCCGGGAAAGTCACCTGGATACCGGCCTTGTTCAGGACCTTGACCAGCGCCTCCCCCATCTCGGGATAGGCAAAATCAATCAGGCAACCGCTGTAGAAGGCCGCTTTTTCCGCACACTGCGGTTGCACGA
>Ga0062383_10000044_pt1 | contig 30189 bp, 25 predicted proteins | sample DOMMetBare3Fresh_FD_59508 | JGI IMG/M metagenome (GOLD analysis project Ga0062383, IMG submission 59508) | Wetland sediment microbial communities from St. Louis River estuary, USA, under dissolved organic matter induced mercury methylation -... | ecosystem: Environmental > Aquatic > Freshwater... | reverse complement strand
AGTTTTGAGCATCGTGTTGGAGAACAACGCAGGCGTCAGGGATTACCACGGGCTGGCAGTGCTGGCCGGCGAAGCGGTACGAAAGGCCGACCGTGTGGTGGATATGCTCGATCGGGGAAGTGTGGCGTAATTAAGTTACGGTGTGCGAGGGGATAGGGTTCGATTTGAAATCGTATCCTTCCGCACTCCCTTTGCCTGCTTATGCGCGGGGAAGCGCTTGTAACTTCTTGAAATATCGGTGCCGTGTATCATTCTAGCGGATGGGCTTTATATCGCAATCGTAGGCAAATTCTACCACATGGAGGATACCACCATGACGACCGAACAGGAAAAACATAGGCTTTGTAAGCGCTTTGAGGGGGCAATTGTGAAGTTACAGCGGTTAGAGCGCAAATTGCTCAAGATGGCATGGAAACACCCGAATCACCCAGACGCGGAAAAATGGAGGAAGGGTGAACTTTGGTAACCAGATCATGGCACAGAAGCGGGCAATCACTGACAAAGCGGCCAGACACAGGGCGAAAGGGGGTATTCAGAATATGTGATTTTGACTCATTTATTGGGGAAGGCAGAGCGGATCAGGAACAGTAAAGACGAAAGCCGCTCCATACCAGGGGCGGCTTTAAATTGGTTGTTTTGTTATTTGTTGCCAACAAGTTCCAACGTTTTACTTGTCATAAAATGCCATATTGTAAGGCCATTACAGCACTTAACATAGTTTCAGGCTTGCCATTAACACCATAATAGATCAGTTCAACATATTTGGAACTACGGTTGAGAAGGAACTGAAAAGTTGCAGTTTGTTGTTCTCCCTTGTCAGAGGTTGTATCCACTACAGCTTGCACACAGCAAATATTTGAATTGTCCTTGTATTTATCAGTACGAAATGAACTCCATTTCGCAGTTCCGCTAACACCGGCTATTTTAGATATTCCTGAACCTATGGTCGCGGTTTGATCCATAGGAATGCCTCCAGTCAGACCTCCAATCAGACCTCCAATCAGTGGCGAACCTGGCACACTAGAACTCTTCACAATTTCAATGTCATGACCAGATTGGCCAGGAAAGAAATAAATAGTTGCGATATAAATAAGCCCGGCCACGACCAGTAAATCAACTACGATATTTAATAGTTTTCTTAAAATCGATGTTCCATTTAAGGGCTGAATGTTTGGAGGGGAAACATTGCCAACTGAATTCAACGTAGTAGATCCCTCTGACGTAACAGGCGTCCCTCCATTATGGGGTGGATTGCCTGATACGCTAGCGTGCTTGAACGATTCTTTCAGGTCATCTTTAAACCCCATAGATACCCCCATAATTAAAGCTGAATACCATTTGTGTAACAAGGCTGGCGGCATAGTCCCAAACCATTGGTGGTGTTGTCTGTTATGGAGATATACAGGCCGGTTTTCTAATGAACAAGGAAAAAGAGTGGATGGTCCTGCAGGGGAATGGCAGCCGTATAACAAAATTCTTTTGACGGTATTTTTGACGGTGACGCCTGAAAGTTAAACATTGAATTCGATGTAATAACGATACTTTACAAGATCAGTGTGTTACCGGCTTCGCACCAAAATAGATAAAGGCTTTGTAGGATTTCCTGCAATGCCTTTATCTATTTTAATGTTACCAAGCGCCGCAATCCGCTCGAACAAGACGGCATATTGAGTGTGGAGTAGCAATGTCCAACTTTGCCTTCCTGAAAACCGACTGGCCCGAACTGTACGAAACTGCCTGCGAAGCGGAGAAGAACGTCAACAGTGCCCCGCGGACCAGTTGCTTCTATGCCCGGCGTTCGCTGGAGCGGGCGGTGAAGTGGCTCTACGCCAACGACTCATACCTCAAGCAACCCTACGCCGACAACCTGGCAGCCCTGATTCACGAACCGACCTTCCGGGATAATCTCGAACTCTGTCTCTTCCCCAAGATCCTCACCATCCAGAAAATCGGCAACCTGGCCGTCCATAGCGACAAACCGATCAGCAGTAGCGATTCCCTCCACACCCTCAAAGAACTCTTCCACGTCCTCTACTGGCTGGCCCGCAGCTGCCGTTGTCACCAGCCACTTGACACTTTGTTAGCACTCTGCTAACTTTTATCCATGTTCACCATCGAATATACCAGAGACGCAGTCAAGGCCCTGAAAAGCATGCCGAAAACAACGGCCGTGCTCATCATGCAGAAAGTCTTCGCACTGGCCGTTGATCCCTTCGCGCCGAACAATAACGTGAAGAAACTGGTCAACAGACCGGAGTGCCGTTTGCGGGTCGACGACTGGCGGGTTCTTTACGCGGTACATGAAGGTAAGCTGGTAATCGAAGTGATCCGAATAGCCCCACGGGGAGGTGCATACCAATGACAACAGGAATCCAGTTTATAGAAAAGCACGGCAAACACGAATATGCCATCGTGCCGTTCCCCCTCTATCAGCGCATGGTGGAAGCCATGGAAGACCGGGAGGATATAGAGGCCCTTGAGCGCTTTCAAGCTGAAGATGACGGCTTCCGTATCCCTTATAGCATTGTTCAGCGAGAACTAATCGGTGACGAGCATCCGGTCAAGTTGTGGCGTGAGGAACGCAAGCTGACGGTGGAGGCGCTGGCTGAACAAGCAGGAATATCAAAGGCATTTCTTTCGCAAATTGAAAACGGCAAACGCCAGGGGACGGCTAAAACACTCAAAGCGCTGGCCGTTGCGTTGCAGGTTCCGCTTGATGTACTGATAAAAGAGCAGAAGTAATGTCCAGTAGAACCTGGCTTCGACTCCGCTCAGCCACCAGAAAGATTCGGTGTTTTGTACCACATAACCCCGATATAATGGTTTGTGTTGGTATAAAAGAGGTGTTGGTCATGAGCGGAAAAATAAAAGACGAGAGCGTTTTCAGGATGCTGCAATCAGAGCGGGACCGCTGCGCCCTCGTGATCGAGAAGATAAACAGCGAACTCAACAAATTGCCGAAAGGGTCTCTTGGGCAAAGGAAGGTGAAAAGCAACGGCAAGAAAACGGCATCGCATCCCTTGAAGTTCGTCTCGATCATGATACGGTATGGCTGACGCAAAAGCAGATGTCAGTTCTGTTTGGCAAAGATGTTCGTACCGTCAATGAGCACATCAAGAATGTGTTTAAGGAGGAAGAGCTTGATGAGCTTTCAGTTATCCGGACATTCCGGATAACTGCCGCAGATGGCAAAACTTACGATACAGCCACTACAACCCCAGGCCGGAGGAGAAAGAGACGATTGTCAAGGTGATTGTCAATCTGATTAACCGGAGCAATGACTAACCGTTTGAGTGTGGAGTAGAAATGGGCAATTTCACTTTTTTGAAATCTGACTGGCCGGAGCTCTTCGAAACCACTCGCAAAGCCGGGCAGAGCGTGGGTTCGACTCCGCTCACCCTACAGCTCAGCCACCGGTTGTATGCCCGGTGCTCGCTGGAGCGGGTGGTTAAGTGGCTCGACTCCTATCTCAAACAACCCTACGCCGACAAGCTGGCTGCCCTGGGCTTCGACTCTGCTCAGCCCCCGATAGATGCCCGGTCCCTGAGTCAAAGGCGGTCTCTGAGCGGAGTCGAAGGGGCCTCTTTTCCAAGATCCTCACCGTTGGGAAGTGTGATTCAAAAAAATCAGCTCAGCTTTACTCACTCTAAGATGATTTTTAATGTAAACTTTTGGCAAAATGATCGGGATACAGCTCTTTCATACAAGCAGGACAAATACCGTGGCTGAACATTGCATCGGAATGTTCAGTGATGTAAACTTCCAATTGATTCCAATAGCCTTGATCGTCCCGAATCTTCTTGCAATGGGCACAGATCGGAATGATTCCCTTCAGAACCTTGATCTCAGCAAGAGCCTTTTCCAGTTCCTGGTTGCGCTGTTCAAGAATATCCCGCTGATTTTTCAGCTCCAGATGATTGCGAACTCTTAACAGAACCAGATCTGGATTGAATGGTTTGGTGATATAATCCGCCGCCCCCAGCTTGAGTCCCTGTGACTCTTCTTCTGGTTGGCCGAGCGCCGTGATGAAGATGATCGGGATGTTTTTGAATTTATCTTTTGCCTTAAGATTCCGACAGACTTCAAACCCGTCCATGATGGGCATCATGATGTCCAACAGGATCAGGTCTGGTTGCAGTGATTCAATTTTCTGCAATGCTTCATTGCCATTCAGAGCAAAATAGACATCAAATTCTGCTTGAAGAACCTCATCAAGTATCTGGATGTTGGCTGGAGTGTCGTCAACTATCAATATTTTTGCAGTAGCTCTTGTCATCTCATTTCCCCCTAACCAGATCAAATCCATACATTTTGCCCGTTTGCTCCAGTACAGATTTAGCCTTCTCAAAATCAAGCCGTGCTATATGTTTGTGGAGTTCTTTCCATTCAAGGACCCCGATGTAGCCATTAAGGCGTTCAACGTGTTTCCGTGCCCCAAGTGAATTGTTGTGCAGCGACTCATACAGGTTCTTCATGAGCGCTTCAAGTTCATCTTTCGGTAACGGCATCATGGCATTGTCCACTTCGTTGCATAGGCGTGTTGCGCTCAGAATATCAATCGATGCGAACACTACTGATAATTGTTGTTCCAATGTTGTAAACAATGCACTGCAGGTGTCACCGGTTACCTCCTTGATGGCCTGCTCATATTCAGAGACGGTTGCATACAGATCCATCGCACCTATGGTAGCAGAGAGCCCCTTGAGTGTATGAATGAGGAAACGCACCCGCTCTGATTCGCTCTGTTCTAGCGAGGTTCGCAACTCATTGATCAGATTCCGGTTCTGCTCCCTGAAGTCTGCCAGGATCTGACAATAGAGGTGGCTGTTATCTCCGGCACGCATGAGTCCAGCTGCAATGTCAAGTCCTGGCAGTGATGCGGGCAGGTCGCCATACATCTCCGGTTTCCCTGCCGACGGTAACGTCGAAGCGTTCACAGGTGATGCAATGTTTATGGGTTTTATCCATCTGATAAGTGTAGCATACAGCGCCTGCGGCTCAACCGGCTTTGCCACATGGTCGTTCATGCCGGCCGCCAGGCATTTATCACTTTCTTCAGTCATAGCATGGGCTGTCATGGCTATAATAGGAAGTTCTGCGGCACCTTTGATCAGCCTGATCCTCCGGGTAGCCTCGTATCCGTCCATATCCAGCATCTGAATATCCATGAGTACGGCATCAAAGTACTCGCCGCTCTCGATTATTGTAACAGCCTTGCGACCGTTATCGGCGATGCTTACCAATATTCCTGCCTGTTCGATGATCTCGCGCGCCACCTGCTGGTTGATGCGGTTGTCTTCCACAACCAAGACCCGAGCCCCGCGTATTTTTTTCAAATCATCCATCTGCGATATATTAACTCTACTGTGGCGAACAGGGGGGCGGTCTCCGTAACCGAACAGTTCCAGTGCTGTATGTAACAGAGATGACGGTTGCACCGGCTTGGTTAGAAAAGCGGTTTTCTTCAGTTGCAGCACCTGCCGTCTCAACTCATCACCACCAAAAGCAGTAATCATGACGATAGCAGGCGGTTGGGACAGAGTGTTATCATCCCGAATGCGGCGGATGGTTTCTAAGCCATCCATCTCCGGCATCATCCAATCCATTAGCACCAATGAATATGGATCAGCAGTGACTACGCCGTTGCAAATCTCTGCCAGAGCAGCGACACCTGACCCCACTGCCGTAACCCTGAAGCGAAACGACGTTATCATGGTACTCAGGATCTCACGAGCGGCGGCGTTGTCATCGACCACTAGCACACGTAAACCGCGCAGTTTTTCAGGTATATCGGTCGGCTTCTGCAGTTGTTCCCGCGCTACAGCAATCCGGATGGTAAACGAGAATCTGCTTCCTTTGCCCGGTTCGCTCTCCACCTCCAAGGTCGCATCCATCAATTTGAGCAGACGTGTCACGATGGAGAGCCCCAGACCGGTCCCGCCGTACTTGCGGGTAATTGAACTGTCCGCCTGTGTAAACGCTTCAAATACCAGAGCAAGCTGTTCACGGCTCATGCCGATGCCGGTGTCCTGAACCGAAAATGTCAGGGGAATCATGTTGTTTTCGGGCGGACCTGCCTGCTCTACGGCAATGACAATATGTCCCCGTTCGGTAAACTTGACTGCATTACTGGCCAGATTGCCCAGTACCTGCCCCAACCGAAGGGGATCACCCATGAGGGTCTGCTGAAAGCCGACCGGTAACGAAAACATGACTTCAAGCCTTTTTTCCTCTGCCATACCGCTGCTGATGGCAGCAATATGCTCAAACAGATCTCCAAGCTCGAAGGGGATGGATTCCAGTTCCAGTTTGCCGGCCTCGATTTTTGAGAAGTCGAGTATATCGTTGATGATCCCCAGGAGCGATTCAGAGGCCTGCTGAATCTTGCTGACGTAATCACGCTGTTGGGAGTCAAGTTTTGTCTGAAGTGCCAGATAGGCCATGCCGGTAATGGCATTCATGGGGGTGCGGATTTCGTGGCTCATGTTGGCCAGGAATTCACTTTTTGAGTGACTTGAAGCCTCGGCGGCAAGTTTAGCCTGCAACAGATCCTGCTCAATTTTCTTTTTATCACTAATGTCACGAATTATCTCAATAGCTCCAATCCGTTTGTTTGCCAGGGAATACAAAGGTGCTCCTGACGCCCACAAACAGGCTCCTTTACCGTTGTATAGAAACGGAGCTTCCACCTCTGCTGAAAGTATTTCTCCCTTGCGGATGACCTGCTGATACTTTGACGCGAGTTCTTCATCATTGATGTCAAGCAGATCAAGCAACTGATCCCTGCGTACTCCATAGAAAGGAACCGTATAGGCGTGATCACCCTGTCCAAGCATCTGTTTCTTGCTGATGCCGGACATCTCTTCCATGGCGCGGTTCCAGGCTATAACTTTCTTGTCGTTGTCAATAACGAACGTGGCATCAGGGAGGAAATCGATGATATTTGCCAGTTGCTGCCGAGATTCCAGGAGTTCATGCTCTGCATGAATACGTTTGGTGATATCCCGATTGCAGCCACGGTTTCCCATAAAGGTCCCATCTTTTCCAAAAATTGGCTGACAGACATGTTCAATCCAGAGGATAGATCCATCAGGTCGCACAATACGAAACTCCAGATATTCCTGAACACCATCTCCCTTCATCACCTCATGACGGTGTGTGATGAATATCTTTTTATCATCAGGATGAATGATTTTACTGAACAAATCCGGATCAGAATAAAATGCTTCGGCACTGTAACCGGTAAGCTGTTCGCATGAAGGCGACGTATAGGTAAAGTGCCCCCTTGGATCCAGCCAGAATTCCCAGGCCAGGGTGTTTTCTGCAACAATCCGGTACTTTTCTTCCTGGAACACCAATTTTTCTAAAATAGCGTCTTCAACTTTTCTGGTCCGACAGAGCATTTTTACTGCAATTGACGAGGCAATGATTGAAAACAACAGCAGAAACACTGATTTGACGACGCTATCCCACCAATCAGCCAGATACACATCACGGGATATGCCAACGATGATATAGAAAGGCAGGGTTCCAATCTTCCTAAAGGTTACCAGCCGGGCGATGTTGTCTGAGCCGGTCGGTGTGTAGTAGGACGCCTCTGTTCGACCCTCTGCAAGCTGCTTGTCCAGATCTTTTGAAATCTGCTTTTTTCCGAGTGATTTTTCCGGAGTGCCAAGTTCCGGGTAGCGAGCAATCAATTCCATCTTCTCGTTGCGCAGCGAGATAACGCTCCCAGTTCCAAGCTTGATCGCGGCAAAAGCCTTGTTGAAAATTTCAACAGGAATCGATCCTATGACAACCGCAGACATTGAACCATCCGGGTTGTTGAGCCGGCGGGCAAGGATTATGACCCATTTTTTAGAAACCTTCCCGATTACCGGTCTCGAAACAACCAACCCGGCTTGGGGATTTTCACGGAGGAAGTCAAGGTATTCCTGGCCAAGCGCAATTTTATGTACAGGTTTACCATCGACTATTCCAGTGCCGTACATGACGGTGCCGTTAGAATCGGCAACCCGAAAAGCAACAACATTGGGAGCATGGACATTCAGGTTTCGGATGGATGTGTTCACGATACTTTCGTTGATGCCACCTTTTGCCAGCTGTTGCTCATACTCATCCTTGACCACAAGCAGCCCCATATCACTCTCTTTGATGATTCCGGAAATATTCTGTTCCAGAATCTGGCAGATGTTTTTGGTGGTAACAACTGCCTCCTCCTCATCCTGGCTACGTTGATTGTAGAGCGATACACTTACAAATATGCCAAGCAGCAGATTGATCAGCACGGCGCTTAGAATAAGGCGCTTGATAAAAGATGAGTAGGAAGTTTTTGATATTTCCAAATGACTTTTCATTGTGGCCTCACATCAATTACGGTCTTGTGTAACAGCCATGGTAACCCGATTCCTGCCAAGATCCTTGGAACGATAGAGTGCGCTATCGGCCCGGCCGGTGAACCATTCTGTCGAGTGTGTTTTGGATACCGTGCTCGAAACAACACCAATGCTGAGGGTGACACATTCTGCAACGTCTGAAAAAGCGTGGGGCATGGCCAGGTCATGCATTGCCCGACACAGGTTTTCTGCCAACTGCAGCGAATTATCGGCGGATGTCTCAGGCAGAATGATTGCAAACTCCTCGCCACCGTAACGTGCCGGCAGGTCCCCACCACGTTGGAACAGGCGCCGCAGCAGCGTACCAATTCCACGCAGGCAGTCATCACCGGCAAGATGTCCATAATGGTCGTTGTAGCGCTTGAAATAGTCAATATCACACATAATAAGTGACAGCGGTTTATGGCTGCGGATGGCACGCCTGATCTCGGCATCCAACGCTTCATCGAAAAAACGGCGATTGGCCAAGCCAGTCAAGCCGTCCTGCCGAGCAAGGACCTCCAGTTGGCGGTTTTTACGGGCCAGTTCTTCCCCCAACAGCTCCAGCGCATCGCTATGCCGTTTTAGCTCCAGATGGTTACGCACGCGAATCTTGACAACAGGCGGGCTGATCGGTTTGCTGATATAATCGATTGCGCCGATTTCCAGTCCCATAGCCTCTTCCTCGATGCTCGACATGGCTGTTATGAATATGACCGGAATCTTACGGGTCGCTTCTGCTGCCTTGAGCCTCAGGCATACCTGATAGCCGTCCATTCCTGGCATCATGATGTCCAGCAGAATCAAGTCCGGCTTCACGTTCCGGGCAAGTTCCAATCCTTTTTCACCGTTAGTAGCAAAGAATACGTGATAATCATTATCGAGAAATTCGCTCAGAAGCTGGATATTGACAGGAGAGTCATCAATGATGAGTATGGAAGCCTTGTCTCTGGTCATACTTCCCACTGAAGATTGATTTTGAGAAATTGTGCGGCACGTTCCAGTGCCGCCAGTGCCATTTCAAAATCAAGCCGGGCGATATGTTTATGTATCTCGTCCCGATCAGTTTTGCGGAGATATTGTTCTAATCTTTTAAAGAGCCTCTTTGCGCTGGTGGAATTGTTGCGCAGCGAATCATGTAGTTCTTTCAGGAGTTGTTCCAGTTCTTCTTTCGGCAGCTGTATCCCGTCAATGTCATGTGTCGTATTGTCAGGTATGCCGGCTAGGATGTCTGCGGCCTCAAAAACCTCCGCCAGTTGCTGCTCCATGTGCGCCGGAAGTATGATGGCTACTTCCGCATTTTTTTCATTCAAGGCGGTTTCCAGCTCAGATATGGTCGCAGCGAGGGAAGCAGCACCGATTGTTCCGGCAAGACCTTTAAGCGTGTGAAGCAGTGCTTTTGCATGTTCGCTGTTGCCGCTTTCAAGAGTACAGCGTAGTTCATTGAAAATGTTACGGTTCTGCTCCCGGAAGCTGAGGATGATTTCCCGTGCAAGAGTTTCATTTCCCCCACATCTTTGCAGCACTGAAGCAACATCAATCCCTGGCAGGCTGTCGGGGAAAATCCTGGGGGATTCAGTATCAACGGTAATTGTCTGCGAATTCAGCGCTCTTTTGACTTTTTCTGCAGACAACCATTTGAGCATGACTGAATACAATTGATCCGGATCTATCGGCTTGGCGATGTGGTCGTTCATTCCTGCTGCCAAACAACGCTCACGCTCTTCGCTGAAGGCATGGGCGGTCATGGCAATGATCGGCAGTTCAAGCTCCCCCTTGATCTGACGTATAGCTGTTGCGGCCTCGTAGCCGTTCATTTCCGGCATCTGGATATCCATGAACACCATGTCAAAGTCGTCACTGCCAAGGGCTGCAGTAACTCCTGTAACACCATTGTCCATTGTGACCACCACAGCACCAAAACGCCTCATGATCTCCTGAGCCACGATCTGGTTAACCTTGTCGTCCTCCACGAGCAATACTCTTGCATCGCACAGTCGTATCGGAAGGTTGCCGGCACTATGACCATTACTCTTCTGTTGCTCGAATTGCACATTTTCCTTACCAAAGGTCGTCATTATCCCATTTAATAATGTATAGAGATTGAACGGTTTAGTCAGGTAGGCACGGATGCCAAGTTTCCGCCCATCTTCCTGAATATCAGTTGTAACGTATCCGGAAATAATGATGATCTCCGGATAAACCGAAAGTGTGCAGTTCCGGATTCTGCGTGCTGTTTCCAAGCCATTCATGTCGGGCATCCGCCAATCCATCAGTATCAATCGGTACGGATTTTCATCGGGTGTTGTCGCAGCACGTTCCAACTCCTTAATTGCCGCATCTCCAGATTGAACAGATGTCGGCATGAATGAGAGGTTTGTGAGCATTAATTCCAGCATCTTGCACGAATCAATGCTGTCGTCCACAACCAGTACTCTCATCTGCCTGAGATCTTCAGGCGTGTGCGATGTTCTCAGTACGAGTTCGAGTGGGAGCCCAAACTCAACAGTGAAGGTAAACGTGCTCCCCTGCTCGGGCGTGCTGACAACTTCCAACGTACTCCCCATCAACTTCAGAAGGCGAGTTACAATTGAAAGGCCAAGTCCGGTGCCGCCGTATCGGCGGGTTATGGAATTATCAGCCTGGATGAATGGTTCAAAGATGTGTTGCAGGTGTTCGCTGTCCATGCCGATACCACTGTCGGTTATGGAAAACGTAAGGGCTATCCGGTCTGTTCGGGAATTTTCTCTACTCTGAGTGACCGTGACCAGAACACTCCCTTTTTCCGTAAACTTGATGGCATTACTGACCAGATTGTTGAGTATCTGCCGCAAACGGAGCTGGTCTCCAATCAGTACGGGAGGGATTTCGGGGCTTATCGAGAAGTTTATGTTAAGGTTCTTATCCTTAGCTCTGGCAGCAACAATGTTCTGAACAGAACTGAAGAGTTCATGCAGGTCGAAGATGACAGACTCCAGTTCCATCTTGCCAGCCTCAATCTTGGAAAAATCAAGTATATCGTTGATGATTCCAAGCAATGAGTCTGCTGCGCTGCGTATTCTTGCAACATATTCCCTCTGTTGAGGATCAAGGTCGGTCTGCTGCACCAGGTAGGCCATGCCTGTGATGGCATTCATGGGGGTGCGAATCTCGTGACTCATATTCGCCAGGAAGCCCGATTTTGCGCGTGTCGCTGATTCTGCGGCATCTCTCGAGCGGAGTAGTTCCTCCTTGATCTTCTCCTGTTCAGTAATATCCCTGGCGCTGATGCTAAAACATTCCACCCCATCAATCTCGACCAGTTCGAGTGACAACAGGACAGGGAAAATTTCACCATTCTTACGCCGGAATCGGGTCTGGTAGTTTTGCAGTCGTTTCTTGTCAGCCAGTTCTTCAAGCATGTGCTGCCGGAGTTCATGGGAACCCCACGTACCCAATTCCAATGCTGAACGACCGATAACCTCCTCCCGGCTGTAGCCGATAATTCTCTCAAAAGCGTCATTCACCTCAAGAAACCTGCCCGTGGTTTTTTCGGAGATGGCGATCACGTCTGGTGATGACTGGAAAATGGTGGAAAACTTGGTTTCAGAGCGCCTCAACATGGCCTCATTTTCTTTACGTGCTGCCTCCATTAATTTCTGCTGGCTGATGTTTTCAAATATCCATACGCTCCCCTCTGTAAGATTGTTAGGGGTTATGGCTCTGCCGGAGATATGGATCCAGATCAAGTTGCCATCTTTGTGCTTCATTTGCAATTCTGTCTGATATTCCAGCCCCTTGGCAAGCAGCGGATATGCCTCAGCTCCGAATCGCTCATACTCTTCATCCGAGGCGTAGAACATTCTGGTCTCAACTTGTGATATTTCCTCTGGTGAGTAACCAAAGATATCAGACATGGCAGGGTTGGCCCATACCTGGACACGGTTCCGCACCATGGTGATGCCGACACTTGAGTTGTCGAGGACGGTCTTTTGTTCGCGGGTGACTAGTTGCAAGTCATTCTCCAACTTCTTTCTCCCGGTGATATCACGAGTTACGCCAAGCAGTGCAATGATCTGCCCTTGCGAGTTTTTGAGGGGTACTGCATGAGTGTCCAGCCAGCGATCGCCACCCTTGAGCCCCCGTATCTCAAACTCCAGGCAACATGATTCCCCCATAAAGACTTTTTGTGTGAGCGCAATGAAGGCATCTCGATATTTTGGCAACACCAGTTGTGAAATTTTACGGCCCAGAACCTGCTCCAGAGAATCGGCCTCAATCATATCTAATCCCGCGCGATTCATACTCAATACAGCGCCATCTGCTGTCAGTTGTTTTACACATTCCGGTTCGGTTTCAATTATTGTGCGCAACTCCACTTCACTCTCTGCAATTTGTTGTTTAGCTTTGAGTAGTGATTCTTCAGCTTCTCTACGACAATCAATTTCCCGTTTAAGCCGTCTGTTCCAGATACTTGTAACCACTGTCAGCAGCGTTAAGGTTACTATTGGCCCCACAATCCAAATCAAAATCTTATTCGTATTGACGCCATATTCATATTTGACCGTAAACCAGTGACTGCTAATAGCGTTTTTCTCGCCATCCGGCATCGCCATGAGAGCCTTATTGATGATGCTTACCAGTTCCGGCCAGTCACTGCGCACTCCCATAGCCTGATCATGGTTTCCAAAGGGAGTGGGGGCTGCAATCTTCAGGTTATACAAGCCGCCATTCTGAATGAAATAGGTTGCAACTGTCAGGTTGCCGACATACGCATCGGTGCTGCCGCTGGCAACAGTTTGCAGCGCCTCAAGCGTATTTTTGACAACAACTAGTTTGACCCGGGGATATTTCTCCTTAATAAGCTCCTCAATTACATATCCCCGCTCAACTGCAACGTTTTTATCATTCAAATCATCCATTCTTGAAACATAGGGAGAATCGGTGCGATTGACGATTACCCAAGGGGCAAAAAGATAGTCCTGAGTGAAGGCAATCTTCTTTTCCCGTTCCGGAGTTCTTTTCATGGTGATGAGGAGATCATACCACTTGCGTTCCCCTTCCAGATCTTCAACTGATTCTTTCCAACGAATGGATTCATTGGCAATAAATTTGAAATTAATACTAAAACGTTTGCCTATCAGCTTCAGATAGTCTACCGAGATGCCTCGTGGCTCAGGGAGGGTCATCATATGCGGTGGAAATTCACTGATACGTACCCGTACGGTATGTTTCCGGGCGAGCCAGGCCTGTTCCTGTTCTGTGAGCGGAATCGGGTTGGAGAGGCCTTTCCCGACATTTTGATTGACCTGATGTGCGCTCTTGTCATCGGCAGCGAGTGTCGAGAGAGGTGGAATCAGCAGCAAGAGGAATAGTGCGATTTTCAGGAAACAATTCTTTACTTGAATGTTTCTCATGTACTGTCCTTTGAACCTTTTAGCCATTTGTTGCCCTCTCTAACATCAGGTTTAGGGGTACACATATTCAGAAACAGATTTACTGGATTGACTGTTTTACTTTTTGATTTTCCAGATAAATGCAGAGGAATGTTAACATGCATACGAAGCAATGCAACTTTTATTGATATTTCAATGATTTCTTACTACGTCGCGTACAACGTTCAATTGGTGCCACATCAGATTCGATTCCTGTGCTTGTAAATTGTGCTAATTAATGTCATATAGTAGGGAAAGATAAGCGTGACTGCCTGTTTTATCTATGGGGCTCAACCAACAGGTCGTACTTCGGGAGATACGGAATGTCGAATAAAGCATTGAGGCGGGTCGGGACGGTATTGTTTTACCTGGGCGGATTTGTGTGGGTGGTGTTTGCCGTTGCCAAATATCTGTTGGATTGGGATGTTACGGTCAGGCAGTTCCTGCCGTACCATTTGTGCGGAATCATACCAGGTATGCTGCTCAAGCATGGCGTGCCGTTCTATGAGCGGTTTGTAACCGGTAAGTGTATCAAGAACCCCTCCTGACATCTGGCTGGTTATACGGCGCGTGCAGTGCCGGTTACATAGCACGATTCTTAAAGGCTTGGCGGAGTTTTCCGCCAAGCCTTTATTGTTTGAGGGACATGACCCGGAACAGCCCGCTATCGTTTATCGGCGAACCGGTTTTCCCTTCCCCCCCCTGCATTTCGGGACGGACCGTTTTTTTTACTGCTTTGCTTGGGTGGCGCATGTTTTACCACGATCAGGCGCTCCCCGAGCATGGCTCCATCCAGGAGACTGATGGCATCTTTGGCTTCATCGTCACACGACATCCCGACATAACCGCACCCCCTGAAATTACCGGATACGGGATCAACGATCAACCGGACCGAGGTGACCGTGCCGGCCACGGAGAACAGTTTCCGCACTTCATCTTCCGTAACCGTACCGGAGAGGTGACCTACATAGACTTCCACACCCATCAGTTATCTCCTTTGTAAGTTGTTGAATCGGTGACAAACCGGCAAAATTCATATCAGAAACCGTTGGAAATAGCCACCGGAATGACTCTGTAATGGTACCGATAGAAAAATCAATACGCAACGATCGTGAGCGAGAAAGGGGGGCGCCAGCAGTGATATGCGTATTGACATGATTCGTGCATAGTTATCGTGCGTTGTCTTGAGAATTGAGTAAACCTGCGGCTCAGCATGTTTGTGAGTGAAAAGACGATACGTATAGCCTTCTTAGGCTCTTGTCATGCTGGCCATTACGCCCGACAATTTGCTTGATGTAGTTATTTGGCGTGTTGTGCCAAAGAGCTGGCACTATGAAAAGGTCTGACCATGATCAGTGACATCCATGCGGAAAACGACCCGGTCGCGATTGCAGCGCCGGCCGGCAGCTTGTTTAGAAAAATCGTCACCCTGGTCGCGCTGGTGGTTGGCTTCGTGGCCCTGTGTGGACTGCTTGGATATGTGTCGGGTCTGCGCTTGCTGGGGAGCATCCGGGGCGACTATATCCCCATGGCTCCCAGCAGCGCGCTCTGTTTTCTGATCTTCAGCGCCGTGCTGTTACGGGGCGCCCGCAGGCGCTTAGACGGCATATCCGGTGGTGTCCTGTCGTTGCTCGCTTTTCTGGCAACCGTGTTCTGCCTGTTGGAGCTGAGCGAACTAGTGGTTGGCATCGATTTGAATTTCAGTGATAAGCTGTTCCCTGTCAGGGAAAACGGAGGAACCTTTCCGGTTGGCAGGATGTCGCCGGTTACCGCAGCAACCTTTGCACTCTCCGGTCTGGCCACGCTGTTACTGATTTTTTCAAGCCGCAGCCAGTGGCGGAGCGAGCGTGTATGCAACTGGATTGCGGCGCTGGGGGCTCTGACCACGCTGACCGGTGCTACCATCCTGCTCGCCTATCTCTACGGCACTCCACTGATGTATGGCAGTGGCAGCGTACCGATGGCAGCCACCACTGCCCTGGCGTTTCTGCTGCTGGGAGTTGCCGTGCTGCTCTCCTCCGGTCCGGATACCTGCTTCATCCGCCGCATAACCGGCGATTCCACTGCTGCACTGCTGTCGCGGGTGTTTATTCCGCTGATCGTCTCTGCCATAATTCTGCAAAGCATCCTCACCCACGCTCTCTCGTCATTGCCGATGATCAACGAAGCCCTGGTCCAGGCGGTGATGGCGGTTATCACCGGCAGCATTACCGCCGCGCTGGTTGAGCGTGTGGCACGTTTCACCGGCCGCAACATCGACGGGATCAACCGGAAACTTCAACAAACTCTGGATGAACTGCGCGAGAGCGAAGACCACCATCGCGATATCCTGCGTACGGCCATGGACGGCATTATCCTGTCCGACCTGGAAGGACGTATTACGGAAGTCAACGAAGCCTATTGCCGCATGAGCGGCTATTGTGCTGAACAACTGCAGCAGATGAATATCTGCGATCTGGCGGTTTACGAAGATGCCGACGGCTGCGCCGCATGTATCAGGAGTATTATCGGACAGGGGGAACTCTGTTTCGAGAACCGGCATCGCCGCCAGGATGGGAGTACCTACGATATCGACGTCAGCGCCAAATATCGCCCTGCCAAAGGAGGGTACCTGGTACTCTTCTGTCACGATATTTCGGAACGCAAGTTACGGGATAGCGCCCATCAGCAAACCGGAAACCTGCTCCAGCTGGCCAGTAGCTACAGCGATCTCCATGAATGTATGTCCGCTTTGACGATCTCGCTGAAAAGCTGGTCCGGGTGCGAGGCGGTCGGTATCCGTCTGCGTGACGGCGATGATTTTCCCTATTTTGAGACCCGTGGCTTTTCGAGCGAGTTTGTGGCGTCAGAAAGCCGGCTCTGCAGTTTTGACGCGGCCGGCATGGTTATGCGTGATGCGGACGGTAATCCGGTGCTGGAGTGCATGTGCGGCAATATCCTTAGCGGACGATTTGATCCAACCAGGCCGTTCTTTACACTGCGGGGAAGTTTCTGGTCGAACAACACCAGCGCCTTGCTTGCCAGTACCACCATGGAAGAGCGTCAGGCGTACAGCCGTAACCGTTGCAATCGCGACGGGTATCAATCGGTGGCGCTGATCCCCATGCACGCCGGTGATAAAATTGTCGGGCTGCTGCAGTTCAACGATCATCGCATGGATCGTTTTACCGCTACCCTGGTGGATATCCTGGAAGATATGGCCGACAAGGTTGCCCTGGCTCTTTCGCGTCGTCAGGCCGAGAAAGAATTGCATCAGCGGGAGAAACTGCATCATGATCTGCTGAACAACATCCCGGACCTGATCTGGTTGAAAGACGTGGCTGGGGTATATCTCTCCTGTAACGCGACCTTTGAACGATTTTTCGCTGCCCGGGAAGCCGACATTATCGGGAAAACAGATTATGATTTCGTTGACCGGGAGTTGGCGGACTTCTTTCGTGAAAATGACCGCAAGGCCATGGCAGCCGGTAGGCCGACCAGCAACGAAGAATGGGTTACCTTTGGCGATGACGGCCATCGTGCCTTGTTGTTTACCACGAAAATGCCGCTGTATGATGGGGAGGAAAAGCTGGTTGGCATTCTCGGTGTCGGTCGCGATATTACCCAGCTCAAACAGGCGGAAGAGGCGGTACGGGAGAGCGAAAACCGGCTGCGCTACGCGCTGGAAGGGACCAATGATGGTTTGTGGGATGTGCGGCTGCAGGATTCCCGAACCTATCTGAGTCCCCGGGGATGCCAAATCCTCGGTTATGGTGAGGATGAGGGAGAAAGTGTGGCCAAGGTCTGGTCCGAGCTGGTTCATCCCGATGATCTGCCGATTACCGAGGAACGGCTGCGGGAACATCTGGAGGGGCGGGCGGCAATTTTTGAAGTTGAACAGCGGCTGCGGACAAAATCCGGCGGCTGGAAATGGATTCATACCCGGGGGAAAGTGGTCGAGCATGACCAGGACGGCACGCCACTCCGTATCACCGGCATGCACTCGGATATTACGGAAAAGAAACAACTGGAAGCCCAGCTGCATCAGGCCCAGAAGCTGGAGTCAGTGGGGCGCCTGGCGGGTGGGGTGGCCCATGATTTCAACAACATGCTAGGGGTGATCATCGGCCATGCCTCCCTGGCGCTGATGAAAACGACTCCGCTTCAGCCGATTCATAAACATCTGGTGGAGATCAATGCTGCAGCCGAACGCTCGGCCGATCTGACCCGCCAGCTGCTCGCCTTTGCCCGTAAACAGACCATTGCACCCAAGGTGCTTGACCTGAATGAGAGTATCTCCGGGATGCTCAAGATGCTGCAGCGACTGATCGGAGAGGATGTGCAGCTCTGTTGGCTGCCGGGGAACAAGCTCTGGCCGGTCAAGATGGATGCCTCCCAAATTGACCAGATTCTTGCCAATCTGTGCGTCAATGCCCGTGATGCCGTGGAAAACTTCGGCAAAATCATCATCGAAACCGGAACCATGACCATCGACAAGGTATATGCTGCGGGGAACCCGGATGCCGTCCCCGGGAACTATGTCTGGCTCTCGGTCAGTGATGATGGTTGCGGCATGGACAAGGAAACCCTGGCCCATATCTATGAACCGTTCTATACCACCAAAGGGATCGGAGCAGGAACCGGGCTGGGGTTGGCCACCGTGTACGGCGCCGTCAGGCAGAACAACGGCTTTATCAATGTTTACAGCGAACCGGGACATGGCACGACGTTTACACTCTACATCCCCCGCTACAATGGTCCGAACGAACAGGTAGCGCAGGAACCGGGCGTCGTGGCGCCCTCGCGCGGTCATGAGACCATCCTGCTGGTGGAGGATGAACCGTCAATTTTGGAAACTTCCTCCATACTCCTTGAAAATCAAGGGTATACCGTGCTGACGGCAGCTACTCCGCTTCTGGCGGTTCAGATGGCTGATGAACATTCCGGCGAAATCCATCTCCTGTTGACCGATATCATCATGCCCGAGATGAATGGCCGTGATCTGGCTGCCTTGCTGGCCAGAACCAATCCGCAGATCAAGCAGCTTTTCATGTCGGGATATACGGCTGATATCATTGCGCAACACGGAGTATTGGATGAGGGGGTGCAATTTATTCAGAAACCGTTTTCCCTGGCAACCCTGGCAGAGAAGGTGCGCCAGGTGCTGGATACTCCCTGAAACAATACTGCTGATCCGGCAGTTGAGAGTGCTTCATGCTCAATAAAAAACTGCAGCGGTTGGCAACCGGTGCAGCTTTCAACATCACAACAGATTCAAAACTCCTCAGCTGGCGCAGGTGCCAGCCAGTATCTCTTCGTTGCGTGCCAGGCGGATGTTGGTAACCTGACACTCAAATACCAACACCATCCCGGCCAGCGGATGATTCCCGTCGATCACCACCTTGTCTTCGGCAATGTCGGTCACCCGGTAGACTATTCCATCATCATTTTCAGCATCTTCCAACTGCATGCCGATTTCCACCGCTCCCGGAAAGGCGTTGATCGATTCGATGCTGACCAGTTCCGCGTCATATTCGCCATAGGTCTGATCCGGTTGAAGTCTCACGCAGACCGTGTCACCGATACCCTTACCCTCCAGCGCTGCTTCAATGCCGGGAAAGATGTCGTCATGCCCATGCAGGTAGTTCAACGGTTCCTGGCCGTCATCAACCGTAATGCCATCCGAGTCAGTCACCTTGTACTCAAGTGTGACAACACTGTTTTTAATAATTTTATTCATTGCATTCCTCGTCAAAAATTTGCTGTTCAACCATGGTTTTTAAGATATGACATACCGGTATCGCAAGGCAACAACTTTGCGAAGGTAACCTGCAGATCAACGGTATGTTTAGCGGGGGGAATCGGCCAATGACGACAGCAGAGCCACCATCTCATCATGGATCAGGCCGTTGCTGGCTACGATCCGGTCATTGAATATGTTGTAGCAGGACCCATCAAAGGTGCTCACCTTGCCGCCGGCTTCCTTCACCAGCAAGACTCCGGCCGCCACATCCCACGCCTTCAGCTTCAACTCCCAAAAACCGTCCAGCCTGCCGGCTGCTACGTAGGCCAGATCCAGCGCTGCGGCGCCGGCCCGGCGGATCCCCCTGGCGCGCTTTTGAAAGGCGATGAAATTGTCAAAATTGTTGGCTGGGTCGGTGGCGCAATCATAGGGGAAGCCGGTTGCCAGCAGTGCATTTTCCAAAGGCTTGCCGGCGGATACGGAGAGACGATTGCCGTTCAGGTAGGCGCCGCCTCCTTTGGTGGCCGTAAAGAGTTCATCATAGACCGGATTGAGGATTACCCCGGCTACCAGCTCGCCTTCGATCTCCAGGGCGATGGAGCAACAGAACCAGGGATAAGCGTGGGCATAGTTGGTGGTGCCGTCAACCGGATCGATGATCCAGCGGCAGGGGGCGCCGCTCTGTTGGTAATCACCCTCCTCGGCCACGATGTCGTGGTCAGGAAAACGGGAGAGCAGATGTTGCACGATCAACCGCTCCGATTCCTGATCGACCTCGGTAACCAGATTCTTGTCCCCCTTCATCTCAATGTTCAGCGTGGAAGCGAAACGGGAGCGCTGATAGTGACCGGCCAGCCGGGCGGCGGTCACCGCTTCCTGCAAATAATCGTGGTAGTTACTCATCGTGTTCCTGTCCGGTTTAATTGGTGTGGAATTTGTGGTGAGATTGTTTCCCTGGTAAACGAGGAATCCGGGCGGTGGTGCAGCTGGTTACGGTGCAACACAGTAACGGTTTTTCCCTTCCCGCTGGGCTTGCTGCAAGGCGGCATCGACGCGGACGATACAGTCGTTGATCGATTGTCCCTGCTGGTATTCACACACGCCGATACTGGTGGTGAGGCTGATCCCTTCCCGCTGGGCGCAGAAGGTGGTCATGGAAATCGATTCATGTACTTTCCTGGCCAGAGTCAGGGCGCCGGCAATCGGAGTCTCGGTCAGCAGAAACAGAAACTGTTCCCCTCCCCAGCGGGCGCACACATCCTCATGGCGTACGCATCCCATCATGACCCGCGCCACCTCCACCAGCACATCGTCACCGACGTTATAACCGTGAGTGTCGTTGATCAGCTTGAAGTTATCCAGGTCGGCCAGCAGGATGGAAAACGTTCTCTGGTGCCGTTGGGCTCGACTGTACTCCCGTTCAATCTTCTCCGAGATGTCGCGACGATTGGACAAGCCGGTCATGGGATCAATTCTGGTGGCCAGTTCCAGTGAGCGATTCATCTCTCCCAGCAAGGTTTCCAGATTGTGTTTTTCCTTTTCCAGCAGGTTGAAGCGGGACTTGAGCAGGTTGAACTCTTCGTGCAGCAGCCGGTATTCGGTCATCAGCGGATTACCCTCATGACGGCTATCGGTGATGATATGCTCGAAATGGGCGCTGTAATCGTGTCCTGCGGCATGTCGTGTTGTCATGGTATTTCCCTCCTGCAAGATTGTATACGGCGGCTCGCCGGCGAACTGGCTGGAATTAATTGAATGCGACAGATTAGCAGGATTTTGAACCGGTAATCAATCACGTAATGACGAAGTTGTATAAAAAGTTCGAACCATCGGGGCAGGTGCCTACCTCGAAACAGACGGTTAGTCATCTTTCCAGTAGGAGACAGCTGGCCGGAAGGCGAGCAGCAGAGCCGAGATGATGATTACCCAGGAATATTTCGTGACAGATTCGTGAAAGTATGCCCCGACCGCAGCACCGAACAGGAATGCGCACCACTTTAACATCCACAGATCCCGCCAGTGCCAGATTTTAGTCTTTAAGAGTTTCATCGTTATTACACCGAGGGGATCAGACGCATTTCCTGCTCAATGTCATCGCCATTAAACAGGGTCGCCTCTCCCTTGACCGTTTCCGTGCGGATCAACCCGCGTTCCACCCACACGTTGAGTTGCTTGGTGGAAAGTCCGTATCTGGACGTTGCTTCCTCGATAGTGTACCAGTTGTTTGTCAATGACATGACGCCACCTCCTGTACGGGATCTACTCATAAAGTATACCATATCCGATCGGTCGTGTCAGACGGTCTGCAGCACTCTTGCCAGTACGCGGGCAATCTGGGGCAGGGAGTACGGCTTGACCAATGCGGCACAGAAACCGTAGGTTTCATAATCGGACATGATCGGGTCATTGGAATAACCGCTCGACACAATCAGGCGTGCCTCGGGATCAATGGCCAGGATATGACGCGCTGCTTCCTTACCTCCCATGCCGCCCGGGATGGTCAGATCCATGATCACAATGGCATATGGGTTTCCCGATCTTTTGGCATCCTGATAGAATGCGATCGCCTCGCTCCCATTGACGCAGTTCTGTACCTGGTATCCCAGGTCTCCCAGCATCTCCGTTGCCAGCTCGCGGATAATATCATCGTCATCCATGAACAACAGCGAAATACCGCTCTGTTCCCCGGCGGCTATTGACGGTGCGCCGTTTTCAGCTTCCGGCCGTTCATGGCCGGCGGTTGCCGGTAAGAGCACAACAAAGGTAGTTCCATTGCCAGGCTGGGAATGAACCGTGATATGTCCGCCATGCTTGATGATGATCGAATAGGTTGAGCTCAGGCCAAGGCCGTTACCTTCGGTTTTGGTGGTGAAATAGGGATCGAAGATGCTGCTCTGGACCTCCTCGGATATACCGCAACCGGTATCAATAAAGCGGAGTTTGACATAGTCTCCCGGCGGGAGCGACATCACGTTGAATTTCTCAAGGGTAGTATTTTCCGCTGTGATGGTAATACTACCGCCGTTTGGCATTGCCTGGGCGGCATTGATGATGATGTTGTTGAAGGCCTGATTAATCTGTCCCTCATCAGCCTCGATCAGATGCAGTGCTTTCGGTATCTGGATCTTGCTGGCAACGTTGGAACCGCGCAGGGTCAGTGAAGCGGATGCCTCCACAATCTGCCGCAGGGAAACAATTTTCTTGATTGGCTGCCCTCCCTTGGCAAAGGTCAGCAGCTGGTGGGCCAGGTCGGTGGCGCGCTGGGTTGCTTTTTCCGTGTCCTGGAGGATTTTGAACGAGCGGTGTGAGGGATCGAGGAAGCTCAAGGCAAAGGAGATGTTCCCGACGATTCCAGTCAGTATGTTGTTGAAATCGTGGGCAATGCCGCCTGCCAGCACTCCCAGCGATTCCAGTTTCTGCATCTTGAGCAGCTCTTTTTGCATGAATTCACGCTCGGTGATGTCCATGATGATACCGTACATGACGATGCTGCCGTCGTCCCGTTGCTGTGGCTGGGCAGTGCCGTACAGCCACTTCAATCCCTGGCGGGGGAGCAGGACACGATATTCACATTCCCAGCGGGTAAGGTTTGCAATCGATTGTTCGATGCTGGCCACGATTCGGGCGTGATCTTCGGGATGGAACCTGCTGAAGAGCAGGGTCAGATCCTGCTTGATCTGGCCAGGGGAGAGCTCGTAGATATCATACAGTTTTTCACTGGCGTAGGGGGTGCAGAACTGTCCATCGCTTGACACGTCGGTTTGAAACAATACCCCTGGCACCTGTTCAGATAAGCTTTTGAGCAAGGCATGGCTCTGCTGGAGCAATTCCTGTGCCTTTTGCCGTTCCCGGATTTCTTCCGTCAAGGCCAGATTCTTCGTCTCAATCTCGGCGGTGCGTTGCCGGATGGTTTCTTCCAGCTGCTCCTGGAAAATCTTCAGCTCATGTTCCGATTGACGGCGAACCGCAATCTCCCTGGCCAGGCGACGGTTCCAGTAGAAAAACAGTGCCAGCAGTATCAGGACTGCGCCGCTAACTTCAATCAGCTCATGGTAATTGATCTCCTGCTCGGGAACCCCTTGGCCGGATTCCTTGTCAACCGGGGGGAGACTGAATGATTCCCCGGCCGCAAAGATTGCCGTCAGCGCAACCATGATGAGCAGAACTCTCAGAAAAACCGTGGCATGCCGGTGGTGTCCATTGGTATGGTTGTGCATCATGTGCGCCTCTGCCCAGTATGGAACATGGATTTATGAACGGGAAGCTGTCGTTTTGCCAGGTGTTGCTTCCGCAACTCCTGCTGCTCAGTTTTTCACGGCAGCATATTTTTCACGCAAGCTGACCTTGCTCACTTTGCCGATGCTGGTCTTGTCAATTCCCTCCACAAAGCGGACCTTCAGCAATACCACCTGTTTGTTGACCAATCCCTTGTCGGCATACTGCTTGACGTGATGGGTGATATCCTTTTCCAGCAGCGGAATGCCGGGACGTGGAAGTACCAATGCCAGTGGCCGCTCCCCCCACTTCGGGTCGGGAAGTCCGATTACTGCTACCTCGGCCACAGCGGGATGGTGGGCGATGATGTCTTCCAGTTCCAGTGAAGAGACCCATTCGCCGGCGACCTTGATGATATCCTTGGTGCGGTCGGTGATGCGAACATAGCCACGTTCGTCACGCACCGCCACATCGCCGGTATGCAGCCATCCCCCTTCCCACAAGCGTTCCGAGGCTTTGTGGTCTTTGAGATACCCCTGGGTCAGCCAGGGGGCGCGTACCACGATCTCACCGGCGCTGGCATTGTCACGCGGCAACTCGTTCATGGCGCTATCGGCAATACGCAGATCTACCAGCGGCAATGATCGTCCGGTCTTGCAGCGGATAACCGCCTGCTCCTCGGGAGTCAGTTTTAGCATTTCCGGTGTCAGGTGGGCCAGGGTCAGGATCGGGCAGGTTTCCGACATGCCGTAGCCGGTGAAAATGTCGATCCCCCGTCCCAGGGCTTCGACGCACAGGGCGCGGGACATGGCCGCTCCACCGATGATCAGCTTCCAGCGGGAGAGGTCGATGCGTTGGGAATGGGGATGTTTCAGCAGCATGTGCAGGATGGTCGGGACACAATGGGAAAAGGTGACCCCTTCTTTTTCAACCAGTTCCAGCAGTTGCTCCGGCACGTAGCGTCCCGGGTAGACCTGTTTGACACCGAGCATGGTGGCGACATAGGGGACCCCCCAGGCGTGGACATGGAACATGGGAGTGATCGGCATGTACACATCCTGGCAATGGAAACGGCCATGTCCCAGGGCGGAACCGAGCACCCCCATGGTTCCCATGGTGTGCAGCACCAGTTGGCGATGGCTGAAGTAGACCCCTTTGGGCATGCCGGTGGTGCCGGTGCTGTAAAAGGTGGTGGCGCGGCAGTTTTCATCAAAATCAGGGAAGTCAAACTCCGGTGCAGAGGCGGCCAGCAGCGCCTCGTATTCACCGGCAAAGGGAATGGTTGTGGGCGGAATTGCCGCTTCGTCATTCAACAGTACAAAGCTTTTGACCGTATCCATTCGTCCGCGGATCTGTTCCAGAATCGGCAGGAATTCGCCGTTGACCAGCAGAACATCATCTTCGGCATGGTCGATGGTGTAGAGGATCTGTTCCGGCGAAAGACGTACGTTTATGGTGTGCAGCACTGCGCCGATCATCGGTACGGCAAAGAAGCACTCCAGGTAACGGTGCGAGTCCCAATCCATGACCGCCACCGTATCGCCTGCCTTGACACCGAGACCGGTCAGGGCGTTGGCCAGGCGTTGCACCCGTTGACGCAACTCGCGATAGGTGTAGCGGAAGCTGCCACGGTAGACGATTTCCTGCTCCGGATTATCCACCACCGGACAGTACAGCAGGTTCTTGATCAAAAGCTGGTAATCATGGGCGGAAGGTGTGCGGGGGATGGTGGTGTCAGGCACGGTGGTGAGCCTCCTTGAAAAAGTCGGTGACAGAACATTCACGGATCATGTGAAATTACGGTGATGGTATTGGTTGAGGTTAGTTGTTTATCACAGAGATTGCTTGATGATCAAGCTTTCCACCTTTTCTGTCGATAGAGGTATCAGGAGGAACGTGTCATGAAAATTGAGCCGAATCATGGAATACCATGGCAACCAGCTGCGGCGGGTAGCGCCATCCACACTTCCCCTGCTGCAGTGGCGACCGCGAGCGAGAGGGATTTGCTGCAGATTTCCGATCAGGCCCGGGAACGGATTGCGGCTGGCGAGGCGGGTGTGGCATCCATGGAGCAGGCGGTGCGCGACTCCCGCCAGCAGGCGCGCCGGGGAGCCGTTGACAAGGTCAGCCAGGCCCACCAGTACCTGAAACTGTTGCAGCGCATGTCGCTTCCCGATGATCCGGCGGCTGCCCGTGAAGCAGCCCGTGTTGCCCGTGAGATTAATGGAGCCGCCGGTAGCTATCGTGCTGCAGTGACCAAAGAGGAACTGGTGGCTACGGGGTCCGATGCCAGCAGCTTTGTGTCCGAAGCGGGGCAGGGACTGGCAATTGCCAGGAATATGGTGGAACGCTATCTGAGCCGCAAGAAGAACGCAGAGGATGGCAAGGAATTGCGCGATGCGGTTAATGATGCCTACCGGTCGCTCAACGGCTTGGTGCGTGATGGAATGACAACCGGTTTAGCGGCGCTCGGTTCAGGCAGCGCCGGGACAAGGGCAACAACTTGATCAACGAAGAGCACGCCAGTATGAAGAATCAAGCGAGCCGTCCGGATTACCGGGCGGCTCGTTACATTTTGTTGCTGGTCAGCGGCCATGACAAGCTGGTGTGATCAGAGATAGCCGATGCAATCGGGAGAGTCGTAGTGGGGATTGTTGACCAGATCGGGAACCTGGCGAGAGGTCATCCCGCTGGCCGGGTATGGCTGATAGAGTGGCTGGAGCTGCTCCGGGTCATGCATGTTACGACTCAGCCAGAGGCTAAAATTGTCGGGAGAGAGAATTACCGGCATGCGGTCATGGAACGGTTCCAACAGCTTGTTGGCATCGGTGTTCACAATGGCAAAAGATTCCAGCTCGCTGCCGTCCGGCCGCTTGCACGACTCCCATATTCCGGCCAGACACATGGGGGCATGGTTCGCCAGTTGAATGTAGTAAGGGTGCTTTTTGCCGCTGCCGGGGTCCCATTCATAAAAGCCGGAGACCGGGATGATACAGCGCCGGTACTTGATGGCGTGGCGGAAAGCCGGTTTTTCTTCCACGGTTTCGCAACGGGCATTGATCAGGTGGCTGCCGGAACTCAGGTCCTTGGACCAGCTCGGTATCAGTCCCCACTTCAAGACGCCATAGCGGTTATGGCTGCTGTCGTCACCGCAGCGGATCACCCCCACATCCTGTGTCGGTGCAATGTTGTAGCGCGGTTCCAGTTGGGGGATCTCAACCAGCCCGAAGGTTTCCACCAGAACTTCCGCTGGTATCTCTGTTACGAAGCGTCCGCACATGTCCGTATCCTTTCCGCTCGGGGTGAATCAGAGCGTACCCAATTTTCTTTCCAGTCGAGTAATCACTTCCGCAATTGTCTCGTCCCTGTTATCGCCACGCACCGTAACATACACAAATTGTCCCGTATGATCGGACCAGTAAAGGTCTTCCACCGGCAGCGGTTCCAGTAGGGCAGCCATCTGCTCATAGGTAATGAAGGGGTCGCCGTCGGGCCATTTCCGGTCGAGTTTGGCCTGCTGGGAATTGGAGAGTGGAATCCGGTAGGTGATGGCATAGATCTCTGCTTTCATGACCGCTCTCCGGTGAATTGATTCAGCTGGTAAGCGAGATGTTTTCCAGAATCTCGTCCACACTCATCAGTTGCGCATACACTGCGCCCAGGGCAGCCAGGAACGCCCCATGTGCCTGGAACGCCGGGATGGTTTCGCCGTTGAAGACCAGATCCCGGGAAGCGCAGGCGTCGTGGGCAACTGTGCAGCTGAAGCCGAGGTCGAAGCCGGCTCTGACCGTGGCATCAACGCACATGTGGGTCATCATGCCGCACACCAGCAAGTTGTCGGCCCGGAACGACTGCAGTTGCTCCAGCAAAGCGGTGTCGCGGAAGCTGTTGGGGAAGTGCTTGGTAATCACCGTCTCCCCCTCCCGTGGCTCCACGCTGGTGTGAATCATGACCCCGCCGGTTTCCGGCAGAAAGAAACTTGCTCCGGGGCGGGATGAGATGTGCTGGATATGGAAGACGGGCCACCCCTGTTGACGGAAGACCTTTAACAGCCGTGCCGCACCGGCGGCAGCGATCTCGCTCCCCACCAGTTCCATACGTCCGCCAGGGAAGTAATCGTTCTGGATGTCAATGATGATCAGGGCAGTACTCATGTAAAACTCCTTGAAACTAGGCTCGGTTACCTTTAGCTGTTATTTACCCTTCTGCAGCTTGGCGCGCAGCAGATCCCCCAGGGTGCCCATTCCTTTGGGAGCATCGCTTGCCTGCTGGCGGAATGCCGACAGGGTCGCTTCCTCTTCGGCCGCAGCGCGGGCCGGACCTGCCAGTGCCAGGGAAATGCGCCGGTTAGCGCGGTCGCAACTCTCGATCTTGACTTCGATCTGTTCCCCTTCCGAAACCACTTCCCGGGGATGGTTAATCCGTTTGCCGGCGCCGAGTTTTGAGATGTGCAGCAGGCCGTCCACGCCGTCGCACAAGGTTACAAAGGCTCCGAAGGTATCCAGACGTGCCACGGTGCCGGTATGGAACGACCCTTCCGTAAAACGCTCGACCGCCTGATCCCACGGATCTCCCAGGGTCTCCTTGATGCTCAGGGAAATCCGGTCTTTTTCCGTATCGATCGATTTGATCACCACCTTGATCTGCTGGCCGACACTCAGTACTTCCCGCACATCCTTGACCCGGTTCCAGGCAATTTCCGATACGGGGAGCAGTCCTTCCAGACCGCCGATATCCACAAATGCGCCGTAATCCTGAAGCGAGGTAACCGTGCCGCTGACCAGCATGCCGACTGTGATGCCGGCCTGGGCCTCCTCTTTCAGCCGTTGTTGCTCATCTTCCAGCAGGGAGCGGCGTGAGACGATGATGTTGCGCCCATTCTCGGCATATTCGGTGATCTGAAACGTCAATCGGGTACCGATCAAAGCGGCCGGATTCTCTACCCGGCGCAACGCAATCTGGGAATAGGGGCAGAAGGCCCGGGTAGTCCCTCCCAGCTTGATTTCATAGCCCCCCTTGATCTCTTTCTCCACCACACCTTCCACGGGAACCCGGGCCTGCCAGGCCTGTTCCAGTTGGCTGCTCCCTGATGCGGCACCGCCGACCCGGGTGGTAAAGCGCATCTCGCCATGGCTGGATGAGAGGAAATAGGCGGCAACCGAATCTCCCTCCTTGATGGTCAGGTTGCCATCCAGGTCGAGGAATTCCTTGCGATCGATCACCCCTTCCCCCTTCTGGCCGGTATCCATGAATATGAACTCGCTGCCGATCTTCAGCACCTTGCCGGTCAGTTTCTGCCCCGGTTCCAGCCAGCTTTTACCCTGTTTACCACTCTGCTCGAACAGCTCGGCAAAACTCCCGTCCTCGTTTGCTTCTAGTTCGTCAATCATCTCTTCGTCGCTGTCGTGTTTGCTTCTCATGTACATCGTTCTCCTTATGGGTAATGGGGGTTGTCTGTCGTAGTTTGAGTCGATTCATCACCATCTGGCCATTACATCGGGGTACCTACCCTGCAAAAGCCGATCGAGAGCTGTTCGCGATTATACTTGCTCTATCAGATAGCAGATAGTTTGACGGTAATGCAAATGGAAATGTTTGCTGAAACGTGGATTGTTGCGTACGATTCCCGGCTCTGTGTTACCGGTTCGGTAATTCGGTTGTAAAAAAAACTGCAGGTGCAAAGAAACGTATCGTATCGTGCAATCCATTTCCCAGCTTGAGTTTGCCGCACATGGTCAAGCAACCTGTAAAGTTTATTTGCAGGTTGAAAATCAGTTGCTGGTAACGGTAGTATGGAGTGGTTAATTTCAAGTCGCCGTAATTTATAGTAAATAACCGGTTTTAGCGGCTTGGCATCGTTCATGTAAATACGTCCCGTTCAACCTTGGTAGCACTCTTGAGGCTTGTGGAAACCGTGTGAATCATTTGGTAAAGAGGGGTGGAAAGATGAATGGTGCAAAAATGACCGGAGAATTGAATTCCCCGGCTACCTGACCTGGAATCAAGTATGATCTCCCCGGAATCCGGCATCACCTGAGAAAATGAAGCATTTGAAGATATAATTGAATGATACCGGTATGTTGTAAAATTAACAGCTTGCATTGTGGTCAAAAAATATTTGGGCTGTTTTTCGATGTGAATTGTTATAAATCAACATGTTACGCCAAAACTTCGGACGGCCGAAGTTTTGGCGTAACAGTGTGTTGGTGGGGTGGAATGTAGGGGTAAAAAAGGATAGTCCGGGGGCACGTGCAGTTTTTAACGGTCACGCTTCAAGGACAGTGACATTGTATCCATCGCTGTAAATTTTGAAGAAATGGAACTCCGTGAACAGCTCCGTACATTGCGGGCGCGCTGGGATGCACATGCGAAGCGCTGGTTTGTACCATACCGATTGATACGCGGTACATCCCTTGAGTCACGAATTTCAGTGGAGTAACATCTGGTGAAGGTCCCTGTATAG
>Ga0062383_10000043_pt1 | contig 30361 bp, 31 predicted proteins | sample DOMMetBare3Fresh_FD_59508 | JGI IMG/M metagenome (GOLD analysis project Ga0062383, IMG submission 59508) | Wetland sediment microbial communities from St. Louis River estuary, USA, under dissolved organic matter induced mercury methylation -... | ecosystem: Environmental > Aquatic > Freshwater... | reverse complement strand
AGGAAAATACGCCCCGCTCTTCAGGTGCTCTTTGTCAGCGGCTACACGCGGGACGTTTTTGCGGATGGTCATCTGTTTGACGGCAACACCGGATTCATTCAGAAACCGGTGTCTCCAGGCGTGCTATTGGCCAAGTTGAGGGAGATGCTGGGAAGTCAGAGTTGAAACAGAGATCATTCCCGCCAGCTAATGCCGTGCTCCCGGCACCAATCCCGGGCGATCTCCCGGTACGCCTGATCCCGGTACCGGTACCAGCTCTGCTCAATGCCATAGCGCCGGAGCGTATCCTTGAACCTGCGGAAAGCTCCTCTTCCCGAGATGGAGCGGAACAGGTTGTCGGCGATCTTCAGGTTGTCGACCGTGTCGCAGAAGCACTCCATGATGGCGTATTCGTGGATATCATAGCTGGAAGGGAGCGGGACAAGGTCACCGTCGTCTTGACAGGCCAGCACCTCGGCGGTTTCGCGGATGACTTCCTGCTCCCATTGTGGTCGGTTATCGAACGGCTTATCACTTTCAACGGCAGAAACATACTCATCGGTAAGAATGATGAATTCTCCGCTGCTGCGCCGGAAATAGGCGTTTGTCGTGACGGAAATGATCTGCATTTCCTGGACAAGATCGTTCAGGGAAAGCGGTTGTTTCTGTTCCGGTGGGGTGGGGGTGTCGTTGGTGCTAGTTGAGTGGTCGAGCTGTGACTGTTCTTCCCAGGTTATGCCGTAGGGAGCGCCGCCGGAGGTGTATCCGGCGATGGTGGCAAAATCACAGTCACTTTCCGCTTCCTTCAACAGAGCTGGTGAATGTTTTTTAGAAGGTTTTTTGGTCATGTGAGACTCTTCCAAACGCGAACGGGGTAATTTCGGGGGCAGTATACTATACTGTCCCCGAAATTCTGAGATCCTAACACTCTGCAACTAACCTTCTACTACGATGATAAGTGCCTCAGTAATCTCCCGCATGGTTTTGTGACTAAGTTTTCCAATACGATGAATAAGTCTGGCTGTGTCAACTCCTCGCACTTGGAGAACATCAATGGCAGAAGGCTTTGAAAGGTTATTTGTTGCGTCGGGTTTGATGGGGATGTGCCAGATATTACCGGAATAGCGATCATCCCAGCCGGTAATCGGGGCAATCAGGCGAACAGGAAGTATGCCGACAGAGTCGGAACTGATAATGACTGCCGGACGGGTCTTTTGGATTTCTGCTCCGATGGTAGGGTCAAGATTTACCAACCAGATTTCGCCACGCTTTGGTTTAGCAGCCAATGAAGTCTCCACCGCCCATTCCTGTTGTTTCGGTGTTTTGGGCATAGCAATCAAGCAGCGTTCGAGCTTGCTTGCGTAGGATTCGCCGACGTTCCGTCAACGTTAAACGCATAAAACTGGAGCGATCAGGCTCATTCGGTGTAACCTTTTTGGTTTGCTTACGAACTGGCGTAGATTGTGATTGTTGTAACACGGCAATCTCCTTTTATGATGTTATACAAATATCACAGTCCTGGTTGTGCGACAATTGAGAAATCACTCCCTAAAAATATGCCGGAGTATATAATGAAATTGACTTTCATATAAAACAAGACCATTATGATCTTAAATAAATAGCACTATATTTCAACTTGTTACAAGACAACGTCACACAACAAAAGGAGGCTCGTCATGAAAACACTTATCAACAAACTGTTCATGGCGCCTGTTATACTGTTGCTGCTGACAATCTGGGGATGCGGAGATGCTACCACCGTCACCAGCGATGCGCCGCAAACTTCCGTAGCTGCCGCCGCCGCAGATTCGAACGCAAAAACCGTCTATGCGCAGACGCTTGTTTTTGGAACCAACACCATCTATACCGTGCCGAAGAGCGGCGCCCTGACCGTGAACCAGACCTTTCCCGGTTTTTATAATGGCGCTCTCGGCAGTCTGAAAATAATGAACTCCACCGGCGCTAATCTGGTCGCGCCGCCGCCACCGGTCTGCACCGGCAAACCGGGCAAGGTTAAAGACTGCCTGGAAAAATACAACAACAAGGTACTCAAACCGTACAACAAGAAACTGGCCTTGAACCCGACCAGCATCCAGGTGTTGATCAACGGCCAGGAGGTGGTTGCCGCCGGTTCGATTCCCCGGACCCAGGGGAGTGCCACCGTTGCCGTGGCAGTTAACATCACCAACACCCTGCAGGTCAACCTGACCGGCCCGAAAGGGTCGTACATCCAGCTGGCGATCACGTCGGAGAACACCCCGCCGCTGCAGAACCCGATAGCTGATTTCACCTACAGTCCGTCGACCGGCAGCGTGCCGCTGTCTGTTCTTTTTGACGCCAGCATCAGCAGTTCCCCCAATGGCAGCATTGTCAGCTACAACTGGGATTTCGGCGATGGTTCTTCAGATGTCAGTATGAATCCGTTTCATACCTACTACAGCGCCGGCACCTTCGCCGTGACCCTGACCGTGGTCGATTCCGCCGGCAAGAGCGCCACCAGGAGCGTTGCGATCGTAGCCAACGCCCCGCTGCCGATAAACGTCGCCTTTACCTACACGGTTGACACCAGCACCGGGGCAATCATCGTCAACGCCGATGCCAACAGTTCGACTTCACCCAATGGGCCTATTATTACTTACATGTGGGATTTCGGCGATGGGTCAGGACCGTTTTTGGGTACCGCTACAACAAGCTACGTCTATGCGGCACCCGGGACCTATACCGTAACGCTGACGGCAACTGACGCTTCCGGCATTTCCGGCACGACCAGCCAGACCATCACCGTCCCGTAGCTTCGGCCACAGCACGCAAGCAGCAGCAAAAACGGCCTCCCGCAGCTGATGCGGGGGGCCGTAGTTTTGTGGATACCATGGGGTTGAACAACAGCCTACCACAGAGGGGGCAGCCCAAAGCAGGCGCTTCCAAGCGAGTAAGGCAGGGGAGAATCAAAAAACTCCATGTCGCTGTTTGGCGCCCTCAGGATACAAACCGGCAAGCAAGGCGATAATTCATTGATTTTATGCCGTAGTTACGTATAGTAGACGTTTCAAAATTTTTAGACGTATAACGAAACAGGAGCAGGGGATATGGCACAGGAAAAATTGTGGGGCGGGCGTTTCAGCCAGCCTACCGACAAGTTTGTAGAAGAGTTTACGGCATCCATCGAATTTGACCAACGGCTGTACGCCCAGGATATTCGCGGTTCGATCGCCCATGCCCGCATGCTGGGACGGCAGTCGATTATCCCGGCAACGGATGTTGAGGCGATTGTCTCCGGCCTGGAGAATATATTGGGGCAGATTGAAGCGGGATCATTTGATTTTTCGATTTCGCTGGAAGATATCCATATGAACATCGAAGCCCGTTTGTCGGCGGCGATTGGCGAGGCGGGGAAACGTCTGCACACCGGCCGTTCGCGTAATGACCAGGTGGCACTGGATATCCGGCTTTATCTGCGGGATGAAATCGGCGACATCATCGGCTATCTGGATCGGATGATCGATGCGCTGCTGGAACAGGCTGAAGCGAACCTGGATGTGCTGATGCCCGGATTTACCCATTTACAGACCGCCCAGCCGATCCTGTTCAGCCACCACATGATGGCCTATATCGAAATGTTCTCCCGTGACCGCGAGCGTCTGCTCGATTGCTGCAAACGGGTGAACGTCATGCCGCTCGGTTCCGGCGCCCTGGCCGGGACTACCTTCCCGATCGACCGGGAATATGTAGCACAACAGCTCGATTTCCCTGCCATAACCCGCAATTCTCTGGATGCCGTCTCTGACCGTGATTTCGCCCTGGAGTTCCTGTCCGATTCCGCCATCTGTATGATGCACCTTTCCCGCTTTGCGGAGGAACTGATCCTCTGGAGCACCAGCTCCTTCTCGTTCATCGATCTCTCCGATGGTTTCTGCACCGGATCGTCGATCATGCCGCAGAAGAAAAACCCCGACGTGCCGGAACTGGTGCGGGGTAAAACCGGGCGGGTGTACGGTAATCTGATGGCGCTCCTGACGGTGATGAAATCGCTGCCGCTGGCCTACAACAAGGATATGCAGGAGGATAAGGAGCCGCTGTTCGACACCATCGATACGGTTAAGGGGAGTCTCAAGATCTTCGCCGACATGATCCGCGAGATGCGGGTCAATGGCGATCAGATGCGGCGGGCAGCCGGGAGCGGTTTTTCGACTGCTACCGATGTGGCTGACTATCTGGTGCGTCAGGGACTTCCCTTCCGTGATGCCCATGAGGCGGTCGGCAAGGCGGTCGGCTACTGTGTGGAAAACGAGATGGATATTACCGAGCTTTCCCTGGCCGAATGGCAGCTCTTCTCTGGCAAGATCGACAGCGATATTTTCGAATGCATCACCGTGGAAGCGAGTGTCAATGCCCGTTGCATCCCGGGCGGAACGGCGCGCAGCTCGGTGGAAGCGGAGATCGCCCGGGTTCGCGCCGGTCGTTAGACACCATGTACTCTGACTATTACGGGTTCAACCAAAAACCGTTTACCATAACCCCCAATCCCCAGTTCATGTTCCTGAGCAGTCATCACCGTGAGGCGTTCGCCCATCTGTTGTACGGTATTGACAGCCATGCCGGGTTCATTGCGCTGACCGGTGAGGTGGGGACCGGTAAGACGACGATCTTGCGGACGCTGCTGTCCGAGTTGAATCCGGATACCTACCGGAGTGCGCTGATTTTCAACCCCTGTCTGACCGGTGAGCAGTTGCTGGCCAGCCTCTGCCGCGAGTTTGGTATCCAGCCGGAAGAGTATCGTCGGTACGGGTATCACGATGCGTTGAACAGTTTTCTGGTGAGCCAGCATGCCGCCGGCCGGACCACGGTGCTGGTGGTGGATGAGGCCCAGAACCTGTCGCCAGCGGTGTTGGAACAGATTCGGATGATTTCCAACCTGGAAACCGAGAGTGACAAGTTGATCCAGATTATTCTCTCCGGGCAGCCGGAACTGAATACACTGCTCAACCGCTATGACCTGCGACAGCTTAACCAGCGCATCACGGTTCGCAGTCACCTCAAGTCGATGGAGCTGCAGGATACGGGCGCCTACATCAAACACCGCCTCAAGATTGCCGGATGCCGCATGCCGGGGCTGTTCACCGATGCTGCGGTCAAGAAAATCCACCGTTTTTCACGGGGTGTTCCCCGCCTGATCAATGTGGTCAGCGAACAGGCCTTGATCATGGCCTGGACCCGTGAGGAAGCGGTCATCACCCCCCGGATTGTCAGTCAGGTGATCAGCTGTATCAAGCCGGATGTCAGCTTGTGGCAGCGGGTGGTGGGGGTGGTGGGGATGTTGCGCGGCAGCACGCCGCAGGCGGTATCCGCAGACTCGTATCCCCTGGAGGAAGAAGTGATTGAACTTGTGACACCGGCGCCAGACTCCGAACTGCTGGTGGATCAGCACGCTGTCAAACAAGCCACCGGCTCTGCCGACAGATGATACATTTATGACAAGAAGGTACCCGATACCATGAGTTATATTCTGGATGCGCTCAAAAAACTCGAACAGGAAAAAAGCCGTAAAGCGCGCACACCCGGTTCAATCACGATTGCCGGTGAGCTTTTTGCTGAAGAACGTCCACGTCAATCATCGTTTCCCGTGCGAACGTCTGCGCTGGTCATATTGGTTGCCGTGGCAGGTACGTTGGGCGCTACCTGGTATCTGCTCAGGGGAGGGCGCAAGAGTGCTCCCGTTGCAGCAGTTATGGCGGTGGCGCCACCGGTTGCCAAGGTTATGCCGCCGGCACCAATCCCCACACCTGTTGCCGCTCCGGCAGCGGCGGTGACAACACCTGTACCTGCCGCAGTATCGGCGCCGGCTGGAGTTCCTAGGCTACGACAACCGCCGGCTGCGCTGGCGGCCAAACCTGCTGCAGCTCCGGTTATACCGCGCCGGCAGGCAATTGATGAGGACGGTGGAGACCAGCTGCGCCCGGCGCCCAGGAAAGCGGTTGCCCCCCTGAGTAAGCTTGCCAAACAGCAACCTGCTGCCGTGAAGCGGCAACTGACACCTGCTCCCGCAGATGTGGTGGTAAGTGGTGTTGCCTGGCAGGACGAGCGGGGGATGCGCAGGGCGGTGGTCAACGGTCTGTTGATGAAGGAGGGGACGACGATTGCCGGAGCGCAGATCAAGGAAATCCTGCCCGATCGTGTCCGCTTTGAGCGTGCTGGCGCACTGTTTGAAGTGCCGTTTGTTTCATCAGCGGCTCCCGCTGCGGGTAAGTAGATGAAAGCCGGTCATCGTATAATCCGCTATCTGTCACTGCTCTCTGCCGTCGCGCTGGTTGCGGGATGTGGCAAGCGAGGGGCCTTGGTCTATCCCGACCTGAATATTCCTCCTGCGCCAACCTCGCTTGAAGCACGCGCCGTCGGTGATGCTGTCCGCTTGCGCATGCTGCTTCCCACGGCAGTTGCGCCTGACGGTGCGCCCGGTAGTTATGCGACGCTGCTGATCTACCGCCAGGAAAATCCGTTGTCACAACCCTTCTGTAACAGTTGTTCCGAATCGATCCCCTTGCAGAGCAAGGTCTATCTTGATCATCTGAAAAACGGTGAACGTCAGGGAAAAAGTCTGGTGCTGCTGGATACGACCGTTCAGCCGGAGCAGAGGTATCGTTACCGCCTGGCGCTTGCCACCCGTGATGGTCTCCGCGGGACTCAATCGGAAGTAACCGAGGTGGCGACCATGGGGGCTGTACCCGCGCCGCAGTTGAGCGTGGAAAGCACACCAACGGAAGCAATCATCAAAATAACGGCTCAAACTCCGTTGGTTGGCAAGCCTGCAGGATACACGGTCTACCGCTGGATTGCTGGTGAAGCGCGAACACTTGTCCCGTATCTGCAACTGGGGGCCAGGGAGAACAGCACCTCTGATTTCATGCTCAAGCAGGGGGTGAAATATATCTATGGTGTTCGCACGCTGGTGCAGCTGGAATCGGGCGAACTGCAGGAAAGCCTGATGTCAAACGAGGCGGAGGGAATGCGAATCAAAGACGAATAACGAATGAGACTTGCCATTGACTGTGAAATTTGGTGCGTTACAGGCGAATTTTGGAGGCCGATTTTCAAGTAGATCAGACAACAGACAATAATTTCATCAGCTGGTAAAAGAAAAAGGCATCCGTTTCCGGATGCCTTTTTTGTACTCTACACGTTGCAGTAGAAATTACTTGGCAACGGTTTCAGCAAGTTTGAGAGCGATATCTTTGTAAGGGTTGGCGAACAGAATGATCAGGCAGATAACCAGAGCATAAATTGCCAGAGACTCGATCATAGCCAGACCGATCAGCATGGTGGTCATGATTTTCCCGGAAGCGCCGGGATTACGGGAAACGCCTTCAACGGCACTTTTAACAGCCAAACCCTGACCAATGCCGGTACCCAGTGTACCAAGAGCCATACCAATACCTGCTGCCAGAACGCACATCGTGAAAAAACTCATCTTTACTACTCCTCTCTTCTTTTGAATGATCCTAAATAGTATAGGATTTGGAAATTTAATTCTTGATTAGTGTGCTTCTTCCAGTGAACCGTGGATGTAAATCATTGCCAGCAGCATGAACACGAAGGCCTGGATGAAAGAAACCAGAATCCCCATCAACAGCATCGGGAGTGGTGCCACAGGAACGTAATACTGTGCGCCGAGGGTGAAGAATATCATCAGAACCAACTCGTGCCCCTGCATGTTACCGAAAAGACGCAAAGAAAGTGAAACCAGACGTGAAACATGGCCGATGATTTCGATGAAGAAGATCAGCGGAGCCAGCCAGAGGATCGGTCCCATGAAATGTTTGACATAATGGGCGCCATGCTTTTTAAGACCGACGACGTGGGTGGCAACAAATACGATCGTTGCACAGGCTGCGGTGGTATTCAGATTGGCGGTCGGCGGAAAGAATCCGGGAATCAGGCCGATCAGGTTGGAAACAAGAATGAAGAGCGCCAGTGTTGCAATCAGGGGGAAGAAGGGACGGCCATGTTCGCCCATGGTGTCAACCACCATGGTTTCGATCCCGTCAATGACAACTTCCATGAAGTTCTGAAGTTTGCCGGGGATGGTGGTCACCGAGCTGGTGGCCATGAATGAAAGCACCAACAGGCCGATGATTACGAGCCAGGTGTAGATGACGGCGTCGGCAGCTGCACCGGTGATGTGCAGTGGTTCAAGGATCCGGCGTAAAAATTCCAAAAAAAGTATGGGATGAATCATGGTGCTACCCTCCTGAACGTACGACTCGTACGAGTGATAATGTTGTAAGTGTCAGAACTATTACTGATAAACCGACCAGCAATCCCGGAATCGAAATATATGCCGATCTGAGCAGGAAATAAAGTGCCAGACCGGTCAAACCATAGCGAAGTATGAAACGTGTCTGGGCAAACATCACCGGTCGCGCAATTGTCAAGGTCAGTATCCGCTGCATGATTGATTTCATCCAGAGATAGTTGGCCAGTGCAATGCCGCCACCGGAGAGTACGCCATATCCGAAGCGTGCATCAAAGATCAAAAAACCGGCAATTGTCAAGCCTGCCAGAACCAGAGAGCTTTTCAGCAGAATACCTGAGAAATCATCAGGGTGATCCACTGCTGTCATTCTTGCCGATCTCCTTGCGGGCGATGATGTAGATGTTTCTGAAACCGGCCGCAATTCCGATAAAGAGAAAAAGATAAAAGAACCAAGGTTGCGTGCCAAGCCATCCATCCAATTTCAGCCCGATCCAGACTCCGAGGCCGATTGCGACGGCAACGGAAATCCCCATGCTCGATACAACGGACAAACTGCTGAGAAGTTCCCGTTTGTCCCGATTCATGATTGCTGAAGGGGGAAAGTGGTCACAAAACCGCTATTGCATAGCATGGCCGATGGATGCATGTCAAATAAAAACAAGATCAGGCAATCCGTTTGAATGATTTTTCTGCTGCTGCAATCGTTGCTTCTATTTCCGCCTGACCATGGGCAGCCGAAACGAATGCGGTCTCAAATTGTGATGGCGCAAGGTAGATACCTTCATCCAGCATGGAGAGGAAGTAGGTGGCAAACGCCTTGGTGTCGCATTGGGCTGCCGTGGTCCAGTCAAATACTTCCCCTTTGGTGAAGAAGGCGCAGAACATGCTGCCGACCCTGGTTGAATAGATCGGATAACCGGCTTTTCTGGCAGCGTTGGCGATACCCTCGCTGATCTGGCGGCTGCTGTTTTCGAGCGTTTCATAAAAACCGGGTTGCTTGAGTATGGAGAGGGTGGCTATGCCGGCTGCCATGGCAAGCGGATTGCCCGATAAGGTCCCGGCCTGGTAAATGCCGCCGGAGGGAGACAATTTTTCCATGATTTCGCGTTTGCCGCCAAAAGCGCCGACCGGCAGGCCGCCACCGATTATTTTGCCGAGGGTTGTCATGTCGGGGGTGACACCGTACAGTTGCTGCGCGCCACCGAAGGCAACCCTGAAGCCTGACATGACTTCATCGAAAATCAGTATGATTCCTTCGTTGCTGCAGATCTCCCGCAACCCTTCCAGAAAACCTTCCCGTGGTGGCACGGTCCCCATGTTGCCGGCGACCGGTTCCACGATAATGCAGGCAATTGTGCCCTTGTTTTCAGCCACCAGCTGTTTGACCGAATCAAGTGAATTATATTCTGCCGTCAGGGTGTGTTTGGCAAAATCAGCCGGTACGCCGGGAGAGTCGGGCACGCCGAAGGTGGCAGCGCCGGAACCGGCTTTGACCAGCAGCGAATCGGCATGGCCGTGGTAACAGCCGGAGAACTTGAGGATATTGTCGCGTCCGGTATAGCCGCGTGCCAGTCGAATGGCGCTCATGGTCGCCTCGGTGCCGGAGCTGACCATTCGAACCATTTCGATGGAGGGAACAGCTTCAATAACCATGTTGGCCAGAGTGATTTCACGCTCGGTCGGCGCGCCAAAGCTGGCTCCGCTCTCGACGGTCGCTTTGACTGCTGCCACGATATCAGGATGGCAATGGCCGGCGATCATTGGCCCCCATGAGCCAACGTAATCGATGAAGTCATTGTTGTCCTCATCGAAAATATGACAACCGGACGCCCTGGTAATGAATAATGGGTCGGCTCCTACCGATTTGAAAGCGCGAACCGGGCTGTTGACGCCACCGGGAATGGATGCTTTTGCCTGTTGAAACAGGGCGCTGGAACGGGTGTGGTTCATGGAAATTACCTCGAAAATCGTGGAATGAAAACAGCATAAAGCATGTGGCAGATAGCATACCAATAGAGGGAGTGTCAAGGCATAATGGCTTAATTTTATTCTGAAAGCAGGCGGATTTAAACAAACACGGTTATTTTAGTAAAACGAAAAAAGACGTAAAAAACTGCTTGACAAAGAGGGATGTTTACCCTACTTTTGCACCGTTTTGTATACAGTATACCGTGTGTTGCAAGGAGGATTTTCATGCTTGGTGCTTATTTGCCAATAATGCTTTTGGGTCTGGTAGCCTTTTTGTTCGGGCTGGGCTCGATTGTCATGTCTTCGTTAATTGGTCCGAAAAAGTTTTCTAAGATCAAGATGTCGCCCTACGAGAGTGGTTGTGAGCCGGTTGGTACGGCGCGTGAGCGTTTTTCGATCAAGTTTTACCTGATTGCCATGTTGTTTATCCTGTTTGATATTGAGGCTGTCTTTCTTTATCCCTGGGCAATTCTGTATAAGAAGCTTGGCGTCTTTGGTCTGGTTGAGATGGGGGTCTTCATTCTGATCCTCTTTGTTGGTTATATTTATGTATGGAAAAAAGGAGCACTGGAATGGGAGTAGATAGTCCTCTCGGCGAAAACATCATCACCACATCACTTGACGCTCTGGTCAACTGGTCAAGGAAATCATCCATTTGGCCCATGACATTTGGTCTGGCATGTTGCGCCATTGAGATGATGGTCACCGGTGCTTCACATCATGACCTTGACCGCTTTGGTATCATCTTCCGTGCATCTCCCCGTCAAGCGGACTGCATTATCATTGCCGGAACAGTTACCAAGAAGATGCTGCCGGTTATCAAAACCGTCTATGAGCAGATGCCGGAGCCGAAATGGGTTATCGCCATGGGAGCCTGTGCTTGTTCAGGCGGAATCTTCGATACCTATAGTGTTGTGCAGGGTATTGATGAGGCTCTGCCGGTAGATGTATATATTCCAGGTTGTCCTCCGCGTCCGGAAGCGCTGCTCTATGGAATTATGAAACTACAGGATAAGATCATGACCGAAAAGAATTCCTTCGGATCGGCGCTTGGTATTGGTGAGAGATATACGGTCTGAACTGGTTTGATCCGATAGCAAATTAAATCCCATACAAAGGGTTAGATATTATGGCTGAAAATAATCGTGCAGTAGTCAAGCTGAAAGAGAAGTTTGCCGCTTCGATCGTTGAAGTAAAAGAATTTCGTGGTGAAGTGACGATAGTTGTTTCAAAAAAAGAGATCCTCCCGATCCTTTCGTTTCTGAAACAGTCACTGCAGTATAATCTGCTGACCGATCTAACTGCAGTAGATTATCTGGATCAGAAAGATGACCGTTTTATGATGGTTTATCAACTCTGTTCCATACCTCATAAAGATCGCCTGCGCATCAAGTGTGCAGTGACCGAGACCGAGTGCCACGTTGAGAGCGCTACTCAGGTTTGGGAGACAGCCAACTGGCTTGAGCGTGAAGTGTATGACTTGTTCGGCATAACCTTTGATAATCACCCTGATCTGCGTCGTATTTTGATGACACCTGACTGGGAAGGGTTCCCTTTACGCAAAGACTACCCGCTACAGGGACCGGATCGCGAACCGTATAAAGGGCGCTTGTCGTAAATAACTGCTTAACTGACTTCGTATATTGATCACGGAAGAGGCGATACATGGCTATGACGGAAACAATGACATTGAATATGGGGCCGCAGCATCCCAGTACACACGGGGTTCTCAGGCTTGTTCTTGAGTTGGATGGTGAAATTGTCACCAAGGTGACTCCCGATATCGGTTACCTGCACCGTGGGATCGAAAAACTTTCTGAGTATCGTACTTACCATCAGGTGCTCCCGCTAACCGATCGTATGGATTACTTGGCTCCGATGCACAATAACCTGGGATATATTCTGACAGTTGAAAAACTGCTGGAAATAGAAATTCCCGAACGAGCCCAGACCATTCGGATTATCATGGCAGAAATGGCTCGTCTTCAGTCGCATCTGGTCTGGATTGCCTGTCATGCTCTTGATATTGGCGCCATGACAGTCTTTTTGTATGCCTTCCGTGAACGTGAAGTTGTCATGGAAACCTATGAACTTATTTCCGGTGCTCGCATGACATCCAACTTCTTCCGCGCCGGTGGACTTTCACAGGACGTGCCGCCCGAGTTCGAGAAAAAGGTTCGTGATTTCGTAGACACCTTGCCGGGACATATTGATACCTACGAGGGGCTGCTGACAACCAACCCGATCTGGCTGAAGCGTACTGTCGGCAATGGTGTGATTTCAGCAGAAGATGCCATCGATTATGGTATTACCGGGCCAGCCCTGCGTGGCTCTGGCGTAGATTGGGATTTGCGTCGTGACGATCCGTACTGTGGCTATGAAAAATACAGTTTCAAAGTCCCGGTAGGAGAAAAGTGCGATACCTTCGACCGCTACAAAGTGCGTCTGATAGAGATGCGCGAATCGTGCAAAATCATCAGGCAGGCTCTTGATAATCTTAAGCCGGGACCGGTACTCGCCGATTGTCCGCAGGTATGCTACCCTCCCAAAGAAAATGTATATAACTCGATCGAAGGTCTGATTCATCATTTCAAGATCGCTTCTGAAGGATACAAGGTTCCTGAAGGAGAAGTATACCAGGGCGTTGAAAACCCGAAAGGCGAGCTTGGCTACTACATTGTCAGCGATGGCAGCAGTAAGCCGTACCGCCTGAGAATTCGACCACCTTCATTTATTAACCTGCAGGCAATTGAGAAAATGGCTAAAGGAAGCATGATAGCAGACTTGGTTGCCATTATCGGAACACTTGATATTGTTCTCGGTGAAATTGACAGATAACGTCCATACGATTCAAAGGAGATGGAGCGCATGAGTGAAGTGGTTGCGCAACAGGCTGAAGAGCAGGAAGAACTAGCCTCTCTTGATAAGGCCGATGCAGTAATAGATAAATACATTGATATGCCGGGAAATCTTATGCCGGTGTTGCAAGCCGTGCAGGATGCCTATGGATACATTCCACAAAACGTGGCCGATCACATTGCCGAACGTTTGAATGTATACCCAAGCCAGATTTATGGCGTATTGACATTCTATGCCCAGTTTCATCTCAAGCCACGTGGTCGTTTCATTATCCGTGTCTGTATGGGTACTGCCTGCCACGTTCAGGGCGCCGAGCGTATCAAGGAAACTTTCTACGAGCGGATCGGGATCGGGCATGCTGAAACAACGGAAGACAGACGCTTCACGTTTGAAACCGTTGCCTGCCTGGGTGCCTGTGGTATGGCTCCCCTGGCAATGGTTAACGATGACACCTATGGGAAAATGACCGTTCAGAAAGTGGATGGCATTCTTGAAAAATATTTAGCACTTCCATTAGATTAACAAGCACAATCGGTCAGGGGAACGAGCGCATGGGCGATACACAAGCAATACAAATTCTCATCTGCCAAGGTACTGGTGGTATTTCTGCTGGAGCCAAGAAGGTCGAAGAGGAATTTAGTCGTATTATTGCTGAAAAGGGTGTGAATGCAACGGTCGGCAAGCGTTGCGACATAATCAAAACCGGATGTCGTGGACTTTGTGCGAATGACGTTCTGGTTGACATTATCACTCCTGATTTAGGGCGTACTACGTATGATTTTGTCCTGCCGGAGGAAGTCGAACAGATTGTTGAAGAGCACATCATCAACAAGACCATTCTGGAAAAACGCAAGGCAAAACCGTACTATAATACCTTTGTTGATAAGCAGATGCGTGTTGTCATGTCCGGTTGCGGACAGATTGACCCGGAATCTCTTGATGCCTACAAGGCCGTGGATGGTTTCAAGGCCATTGAAAAGTGCGTTAACAGCATGAAGCCGGAAGATGTTATTGAAGAAGTTAAAAAGGCCGGTCTTCGTGGCCGTGGGGGGGGCGGATTCCCTACCGGTATGAAGTGGTCTTTCTGTAAGGCGTCACCCGGTGATCACAAATATCTGATCTGTAATGCTGACGAAGGTGACCCAGGCGCATTCATGGACCGTTCACTTCTTGAAGGTGACCCGTACTGCATTATCGAAGGAATGATGATTGCTGCCTACGCCATCGGTTGTGACTTCGGTTATGTCTACGTCCGTGCTGAATACCCATTGGCAGTTCAACGCTTGCAGCATGCTATTGATGTCTGCTACGAGACTGGGTGGCTTGGCCAGAATATCCAGGGTTGGGGTATCAACTTCGACATGCGTATCAAGATGGGTGCCGGTGCGTTTGTTTGCGGTGAGGAAACTGCTCTGATGGCATCAATCGAAGGACAGCGTGGCATGAGCCGTCCCCGTCCTCCTTTCCCGGCAGTACGCGGTTTGTGGGGTAAGCCGACCAACATCAACAACGTTGAGACATTTGCCAACGTTCGTCACATCATCAATAAAGGTTCTGCCTGGTACGCATCTCTCGGTACCGAAACAACCAAGGGAACTAAAATCTTTGCGGTTACCGGCAAGGTAAAACATACCGGTCTGGTAGAAGTACCGGCAGGTATGAAAGTTCGCGAAGTTATTTATGACGTTTGCGGTGGTATTGCCAATAACCGCAAATTCAAGGCGGTTCAGGCTGGTGGTCCTTCAGGTGGTTGTATCCCTTCGGAAGTTCTTGATACCCCGGTTGACTATGATTCTCTGATCAAGGCCGGAGCCATGATGGGTTCCGGTGGTCTGGTTGTCATGGATGAGACAACCTGCATGGTTGACGTATCCAAGTTCTTCCTGACCTTCACCCGTATGGAATCGTGCGGAAAATGTGTGCCGTGCCGTATTGGTCTGAAAGTCATGCTTGACATCCTGACCCGGATTACGGAAGGAAGAGGTATACCCTCGGATATTGAGACCTTGATCGATCTGGGGACAGCAATTAAGAAAGCATCATTGTGCGGTCTTGGCCAAACAGCTCCTAACCCGATACTTTCAACAATCAATTACTTCCGCCATGAGTATGAGGCACATATCAACGATAAACGTTGCCCCTCCAATAGTTGCAAAGAACTGTTGTTGTGGGAAGTGGTTGAAGACAAATGCGTCAAGTGTGGCGCTTGCAAAAAAGCGTGTCCCTGCAACGCAATTGTCTGGGAAAAAGGCGCAATTGCCTATCTTGACAAAGAAAAATGTACCAAATGCAAATCGTGTTATGATGCCTGCCGTTTCATGGCAATAGAATAGATTCCAACGCAGCACGTGGTTTAATGATACCAACAGAGGTTGAAATGGTTAATCTGACGATTGATGACAAGCAGGTTACTGCACCCAAAAACAGTACGATTTATGATGCTGCACGGATTAACGGAATCAAGATTCCCATCCTGTGCCACGACAATAAACTGAAGCCTTTTGGTGCCTGTCGTATGTGTCTGGTAGAAGTCGAACAGATGAAGGGGAGACAGATTCCAGCCTGTACGACTCCAATCACCGAGGGTATGATTATCCGTACTGCTACGGATGATATTATCAAGGCTCGCAAGCTGGTGCTGGAGCTTTTGCTGCTGAATCATCCGCTCGACTGCCCGGTATGCGATAAGGCTGGTGACTGTGATCTGCAAAACCTGACCTATGAATACAAGGTTGATGGTAATCGCTTTGCTGATGAAAAATTCCACCACGAAATCGATTACAATAATCCGCTGATTGAGCGTGATATGAATCGATGCGTGCTGTGCGGGAAATGTGCCCGTATCTGTGATGAAATCGTTTCCTACGGTGCGCTCACCTTCATTGACCGCGGCATTGAAACAAAGATTGGTTGTGAATTTGAGCGTGGCTTGAACTGTGAATTCTGTGGGTCATGCGTGTCTGTTTGTCCGGTCGGTTCTCTGCTGGCGCGTCCGTTCAAGTTTAAAGCACGTTTCTGGGCTCTTACCAACAAGAAATCAATCTGCGGTTACTGTGGAACTGGCTGTAATGTAACCCTTGGGGTAAAAGATAACCAGGTATTGACAACTGTTTACGATGACAAGCAAGGCTTCCATAAAGGACAACTCTGCTGTCGTGGCCGTTTTGGATATCAGTATATTAATTCCACCAAGCGTCTGCAAAAACCGTTGATTCGTAAAAACGGGTCACTTGTCGAAACAACCTGGGATGAAGCGCTTCAATTTGTAGCTGCACGTCTTGCAGCCGGTAATGTGGCTGCCCTCGGTGGCGAGCGCCTTACCAACGAAGAGGTTTCACTCTTTAAGCAATTGATGGAAAAATCTGGCTCGAAACAGTATGACCACGCTGCCGGCTATGCACATACAGCGTTGACAGCCGGTTTTGCACGCAGCTTTGGCATGGCAGCTTCTTCTGCCACCATCCCTGATATTCAGAAAAGTTCTCACCTGCTGGTAATAAAAACCGATGCTTATGAAACTAATCCGGTAGTCGGTTTTGAAATCAACATGGCTGTGAAAAACAAGAATGTTACACTTTCCATTCTCTCAGACAAACGCGGCAAACTGTCAAAACTCCCCGATGCAATTACTTTGACCCATGCACCGGCAACCGAGATAGCAGTTTTGAATGCGCTGTCAAAATCAATTATCGAACAGAATCTGGTTGCTGAAAGTGCGCGCAACCTGCCGGGATATGCAGATCTGGCTGCATCACTGCAGGCCTATACACCCGAAGCTGTGGCCGGTATTTCCGGTGTTTCTGCTGAAGCAATTCGTAACGAGGCAGCAGGATTTGCTGCGGCCGAAAAAGCAATGATCCTTTTCCCCGTTGGCCAGGCGTATCCGGGTCACAATGCTGATCTGGCAACTGCTGCTGCCAACCTTGCCATCCTGACCGGTAAATATGACCGCGAAGGGTGCGGTGTCCTCTGTCTCGGCGAGAAAAGCAACAGTCAGGGTGTGGTTGACCTCGGCTTCTATGGTAAAGACGGTTGTAGCGCAGCCACGATTCTTGCGAACGCTGCCTCGGGATCGGTTAAAACGCTCTTGATTGCCGGTGAAAATCCGCTGGTGTCGTACCCCAATAAACAGTCGGTTCAGAATTCGCTCGACAAGGTAGAATGTCTGATTGTGTCGGAACTGTTCATGACGGAAACAGCTGCCATGGCAGATGTGGTCCTCCCGGCCTGTTCGATTGCGGAAAAAGAAGGAACCTTGACTGCCTCCGATCGCCGCGTTCAGTATGTCAAGCCGGCCATTCCCCGTGTTGGACAAAGTCGTTCCGATTTTGATATTTTCAAAGCTTTGCTGGCCGCTGCAGGTGTCACCGTTACATCTCCCAAGGCTGTCTTTGCAGAAATTACCACAACTGTTAAAGGTTACCAGGGAATGTCATACCAGTCTCTTGGTGAAGAAGGTGCTTTTGCGTCGGTTGTGACACAGCCTGCTCTGGTCCCGGTTGCAGCAGCAGCTCTTTCTTCCGCTCCTGGTAAACTGGCGCTGGTGGTTGGAAGCGCACTCTACCATAACGGATCCATGTCCCAGTATGGTGAAGGACCAATGCATGTCTGCCCCGAGGGGTACGTAGAACTTTCTCATAGCGATGCCGCACGACTTTCAGTTGTCAATGACGGAACCGCAACCGTTGCATCGGCGCATGGTACGGTTACTATCAAGGTCAAAGTAACATCAAGAATGCCGGTTGGTGTAGCATTTGCTCCATATCATTTTTCTCAGGCATCGATTAACCAGATCTGGAGCGGTGAGCCGGTAACCTGGGTAACAATTTCAAAATAATTGCTTATTTAGACGTTTAGATTCGTACGAAAAGAGGGGCAGATGGGAATCGAAATTTTAGGACTACCGCTGGTGTACTACATCGCAATGGTTAGCAAGGTTCTGGTGGCATTTGTCTTTGTGCTGCTGACGGTTGCATATGCTACTTATGCCGAGCGAAAAATTATCGGTCATATGCAGGTTCGGCTCGGACCAATGCGCGTCGGTTGGCACGGCATACTTCAGCCGATCGCTGATGGTATCAAGCTGTTCTTTAAAGAGGAAATCATTCCAACGGAGTCGACGACATTTTCATTTCTGATTGCCCCGTTGATTGCCTTGATTCCAGCATTTTTAACCTTTGCCGTTATCCCTTTCGGTGGCGTTATCGAAGTGGCGGGGTATAAGGTTCCTTTACAGATTGCCTCCTATTACGATACAGCATCCGGCACGGTGATTGACCTCAATGTAGGAGTGCTCTATATCCTTGCCATGGCATCACTCGGTGTCTATGGGATTGTGCTGGCTGGTTGGGCATCCAACAGCAAGTATTCACTGATGGGGGGACTGCGTGCATCGGCACAGATGATCTCCTACGAATTAGCCGCCGGTTTGGCAATCATCTCAATCTTCATGATGACTGAAACTCTCTCATTGTGGAAAATTGTCGAATTACAGTCTGGGTGGGGCGGTTTTGAATGGTTTGCCTTCAAGCAGCCGTTGGCATTCTTCATGTTCTTCGTCTGTTCACTGGCAGAAATCAACCGTACTCCCTTTGACCTTCCGGAAGCCGAGACTGAACTGGTATCCGGTTTCTGTACCGAATATTCCTCCATGAAGTATGCCATGTTTTTCATGGCAGAATACGCAAACATGGTTACTGTTTGTGCGCTCTCTGCGACACTCTTCCTTGGGGGCTGGAACGGCCCGATGGCAGTTGCCTTCCCTTGGCTCGGTCCGATTTACTTCATAGCCAAAGTATATGCATTGATGTTCTTCTGTATGTGGATTCGTGCCACGGTTCCCCGTTATCGCTATGACCAACTCATGCATCTCGGTTGGAAAGTATTTCTTCCGTTATCATTGTTGAACATTGTCGTAACGGGAGTCATTGGTTACTTCATAAAGTAGATCACTCCAGCTTTCGAATAACAATACTACAAGGATGATATCATGAATCCGATTACACCGATTTTAAACGGTCTGAAAATAACGTTGTCACATCTTTTCAAAAAGCCGGTCACGCTTCAATATCCCGATGAACGTCCCAAAGTTGCTGAACGTTTCAGGGGATTGCATGCGCTAAAAGTTTCTCATAACAATGCCAAGTGTGTGGCATGCTATCTCTGCCCTACTGTTTGTCCGGCTAAATGTATTACGGTCGAGGCAGGTGAGGATTCAAAGCATGACAAGTACGCTGCAAAGTACGAGATAGATATGCTGCGCTGTATTTTCTGCGGCTACTGTGTTGAAGCTTGTCCGGTTGATGCGCTCAAGATGACGGGAGAATTCGAACTGGCCAACTACCATCGCAGTGATTTTAACTTCACTAAAGATCGTCTTTTAGAAAAGAAATAAAGGAGCAGTCATGGAATCCCTCTTTTTCTCACTTGTCACGGTGGTTGCAATTATATCGGCTCTTCTTGTGATTACCTGCAAGAATCCGATAAATAATGCACTCTCCCTGGTAATGACATTTTTCTGTCTTGCTACCTATTATGTCATGCTCGATGCTCCCTTTATGGCTGCCGTTCAGGTAATGGTATATGCCGGCGCGATCATGGTTCTGATTGTATTTACCATCATGCTGCTCAATATCAGAGTTGATGCAACTAAAAGTCATACCCACAAGGTTATCGTCGGTGTAATCATCGGCTTCTTTACCATGCTCAATATGGTGTTTGTGGTGTTGAAAAGCCGTGCAGCTCTCCCAACTGGTCAGTATACCAAGGAAACAATCAACCAAATCGGCCACACCCAGCTGATCGGTCGCGAACTGTTGACCAATTTCCTGCTACCGTTTGAGATTACATCGATACTGCTGCTGGTTGCTATTATTGGCGCAGTTGTTCTTGCAAAGAAAAAACTCTAACCGAGGTCAAAGTCATGGTGAGTCTGAATAGTTATCTGCTGGTAAGTGCCATTTTATTTTCCTTGGGAACCATCGGTGTTCTGACACGTAAAAATGCGATCGTCATTTTCATGTGTATCGAACTGATGTTGAATTCCGTTAACCTGACGTTCATCGCCCTTTCACGGCAACTCGGCAATATTGACGGTCAGATATTTGTATTATTTGTTATGACTGTTGCCGCTGCTGAAGCCGCTGTGGGCCTTGCCCTGATGATCGCCTTCTTCAAAAATAAGGAATCAATTGACGTTGATGACGTCAACATGCTCAAGTGGTAACCCGTTTTCAAGTTCTTGAATTAACACACCGTGTAATGATTGCATAAAAGGAGTATTTCATGTTCGACAACGTTTGGCTCATCCCGTTATTTCCACTCATCGGTTTTCTGATCAATGGGTTATTCGGGAAAAAGATCAAGAACGAAGCGATCATCGGAGGGATCGGTACGCTTGCAGTGTTCGGCTCTTTTCTGGTCTCTTGTGGCATTTTGATGCAGATGATCGGTCTGCCGCCAGAACAACGTATCTTTGAAAAGGTCATTTTCCCCTGGATTCACTCTGGTGTCTTGAAGGTGGATATGGCGTTTCTTCTCGATCCGCTTTCCTGCATCATGATCATGGTTGTTACCGGTGTCGGTTCCTTGATTCACCTGTATTCAATCGGGTATATGCACGGTGAAGAAGGTTATTACCGCTATTTTGCTTATTTGAATCTGTTCTGTATGTCGATGCTGTTGCTGGTGCTTGGTAACAACCTACTGGTCATGTTCATCGGTTGGGAAGGAGTTGGTCTCTGTTCCTACCTGTTGATCGGTTACTATTTCCACAAGAAATCTGCCGGTGATGCTGCCAAAAAAGCATTCGTTATGAACCGTGTTGGCGACTTTGGTTTTCTGTTGGGATTGTTCACTCTTTTCTGGTGGCTCGGTTCAAACCACAACATCTGGACAATCAACTTCACCGAAATCAAATCTGCTTCCCATCTGCTTCCCTATGGTGGTGTTGTAACTGCGGCGACACTCTTCTTCTTCCTCGGAGCTACCGGTAAATCCGCCCAGATACCTCTCTATACCTGGCTCCCCGATGCGATGGAAGGCCCGACACCCGTATCTGCTTTGATCCATGCAGCAACCATGGTTACTGCCGGTGTCTACATGATTGCCCGTATGAGTTTTGTATTTATCAAAGCTCCTGAAACGATGATGGTAATTGCCATTGTCGGTGCTCTGACAGCGATCTTTGCCGCTACCATCGGTACGGCACAAAATGATATTAAGCGTGTACTGGCATATTCAACGGTTTCGCAACTTGGATTCATGTTCCTTGCCATGGGCGTAGGAGCATTTACTGCCGGTGTTTTCCATCTGATGACACATGCCTTCTTCAAAGCCTGTCTGTTCCTTGGTTCCGGTTCGGTTATTCACGCCATGCACCATGCGCTCCATCATGGCCATCTTAATGATGATGCACAGGATATGCGCAATATGGGGGGCTTGAAGGGTAAGATGCCGATCACCTTTATTACCTTTCTGGTTTCGACCATTGCAATTGCAGGTATTCCTGGTTTCTCCGGTTTCTTCTCCAAGGATGAAATCCTGTGGCAGGCATACGCCAACCCTTACCACGGTTCACTCAATATTATTCTTTGGGGAGCCGGCGCTCTGGCTGCATGTTTCACCGCCTTCTACATGTTCCGTCTTGTGTTCATGACCTTTTTCGGCGAATGCCGTATCAATCCCAAGGTCAAGGATCATCTCCATGAATCACCGCTGGTTATTACCATTCCGCTGATGGTGCTTGGCTTTCTGGCAGTTGTTGGTGGTTACCTAGGTATGCCGAAGCTGTTGGGGATGTTGCCCAACTACCTTGAACACTGGCTTGATCCGGTTTTTGAACTGGCCAATGAGTACGGCGCTACCTATGCCCATTCAGGAGCACATCACAGTCACGCACTGGAATGGGGATTGATGGGAACTTCAGTCGTGATTGCAGTTGTCGGCATCATGATTGCGTCTACTCTTTATCTTTCCAATACCGGTATTCCCAAGAAATTTACATCAGCTTTTCCTGCTCTGCACCGGGCGGTCTACAACAAATGGTATGTCGATGAATTGTATGATTTCATCTTTGTCAATCCTTGCAAAACCCTTGGACGCTACCTCTGGAAAGGCTTTGACGTGATCGTTATTGACGGTATTGTCAACGGTGTTGCCAATGTTGTCATGGCATTCGGTGGCGTCTTGCGATTCGTTCAGTCAGGGTATATTTCAAATTATGCCATCAGCATGACGCTGGGCGTGGTTGTCATACTCGGATACTACATTTTCAGATAATACGGCTATAGAGCTAGTTGCATAAAAGGAGCTGAATTCATGAGTAACATATTGAGCCTGACGACATTTCTGCCAGTTCTTGGCGTTCTTCTTCTGCTGTTTATTCCTAAAGACAGCAAAGGGGTATTGCGGAATGTCGCCTTTGCGGTAACCTGTGTGACATTTCTGGTGTCATTACCAATTATGACAGGCTTTCAGACCAATGCGGATTTCCAGTTTGTGGAGAATATTCCCTGGATCGCAGCCGGTCCGTTTGTCATGCGCTATAACATTGGTATCGATGGTATCAGCCTCTGGCTCGTTATCCTGACAACCTTCATTATGCCGATCGCCGTACTCTCTACCTACACCGCTGTTGAGGAAAAAGTAAAAGAGTACATGATTTGCCTGCTCCTGCTTGAAACAGGTTTGCTGGGTGCATTTATCGCCATCGATGTATTCCTGTTTTACATCTTCTGGGAAGTCATGCTGATTCCGATGTATTTCATGATCGGTATCTGGGGTGGTAAAAACAGAATCTATGCTGCCATCAAGTTCTTTGTGTATACCATGGTCGGTTCCTTGCTGATGCTGGTAGCCATGATTTTCCTGTACTTCAAAGGCCAGCAGGTTGGTATCACCGACTTCAGCATTCTCCATTTCTACAATTTGAAACTTGATATCGGCACACAGACCTGGTTGTTCCTTGCTTTTGCACTCGCCTTTGCCATTAAAGTTCCTATGTTCCCTTTGCACACCTGGTTGCCGGATGCGCATACGGAAGCACCAACTGCCGGTTCTGTCATTCTTGCCGCCATCATGCTGAAAATGGGTACCTATGGTTATGTTCGTTTTGCCATGCCGCTCTTTCCGGAAGCTGCCCATAAGTTTGCTCCGCTGTTGGCCACGCTGGCGGTGATCGGTATCATATATGCCGCACTAGTTGCCATGGTACAGGAAGATGTTAAGAAACTGGTTGCCTATTCATCAGTAGCCCATCTTGGTTTTGTCATGCTCGGTATCTTCGCCTGTAACGTTCAGGGGATGACCGGCGCCATGTTGCAGATGCTCAATCACGGGGTTTCGACAGGTGCACTCTTCCTTATCGTAGGCTTTATTTACGAGCGTCGTCACACCCGATTGATTACCGATTTCGGCGGGCTTTCAAAACAGCTCCCGATCTTTGCAACCATCTTCATGATCGTGACTCTTTCTTCCATCGGTGTTCCGGGAACTAACGGTTTTGTCGGTGAGTTTCTTGTCCTGGTTGGTGGATTTGAAAGCGAGCTACGCTGGTGGACGATTATTGCCTCCAGTGGTGTTATCTTTGCTGCAGTTTACATGCTCTGGATGTTCCAGCGGGTCATGTTCGGTCAGCTCGACAACCCCAAAAACATGGCCTTGAAAGATCTCAATGCTCGTGAAATCGGAATCATGATTCCACTGATCATCCTGATCTTCTTCATGGGACTCTATCCCAAACCTTTCATCGACAAGATGGAACCTGCTGTTAAAAAACTGGTCAGTCAGATACGTCCTGCCAGTATGGATGTAAAACCAGTTCCAGCACTGGCAATTGAAACTCCTGCCGCTCATGCTGCTCCTGAACAACAGCACGAGTCGATGCCTGCTGGGCACCAATCAGCAACTCCTGCTGTCAACGAACACAAATAATACGACGAGTCAACCGGACCGGAGGATATTTTAGATGGATATGATAACCATTCCCAGCGTGAACATGACACCAATCTTGCCAGAGATTTTTCTCTCCGGGCTTGCCATGGTGCTCCTGCTTATCAATGTGTTTTCAGGCAACGGCAAAAAGTCGTACCTTGGATACATATCATTTATCGGCATTCTTGCTGCCGGTGCATTGGTTGGAGCAGGCTGGAACGGTCATATTGAGAGCTTTAGCGGTTCTGTCGTGCTCGACAACTTTGCTACGTTCTTCAAAATGGTTTTTCTGCTTGGTGCTGCCTTGGCAGTTCTTATTACCGATCAATACATGGAGCGTGAAGGTTGCAACCATGGAGAGCTTTACCCGTTAGTTCTGTTCACTGTTGTTGGCATGATGTTGATGGCTTCCGGCACTGATTTGATGACAATTTTCCTTGGCCTGGAAGTAATGTCGGTTTCCTTGTACGTTCTGTCAGGTTTCAATCGTGAAAATATAAAGTCGAATGAAGCTGGTCTGAAATACTTCCTGCTCGGCGCCTTCTCAACCGGTTTCCTGCTTTATGGTATGGCACTGATCTACGGTGCCACCGGCACTACCAGAATTGCTAAAATTGCAGTTCAGGTCGGACAGATGAGCCTCCCCTCGGCTAACATCATGCTGTTGGTAGGTATGCTGCTGATGTTGACCGGTTTCGCATTCAAAGTTGCTGCGGCACCGTTTCACATGTGGACACCTGACGTGTATGAAGGTGCTCCGACTCCCATGACCGCCTTCATGTCGGCTGGTCCCAAAGCTGCCGGTTTTGCTGCTGCGCTGCGTATCTTTCTGGTGGCATTGCCAACTTTGCAGGTCGAGTGGAGCCAGTTGATGTGGGTCCTGGCTGTTCTGACCATGACCATCGGCAACCTGACGGCACTTCGCCAGGACAATATCAAACGTATGCTGGCCTATTCTTCGATTGCGCATGCCGGTTACTGTCTGGTCGGTTTTGCTGCCGGTAATGGCGTTGGTACGGCAGGTATTCTGTTTTACATGCTCTCCTATACCTTTATGAATATCGGTGCTTTTGCAGTCATCGTTTTGATTGGCAAAAAAGGGGAGAAAAACGGCACTGTTATGGATTTTGCAGGTATGGGATTCAAGCAACCGGCACTGGCAGTTGTTATGTCGATTTTCCTGTTTTCTCTGGCAGGTGTCCCGCCAACCGCTGGTTTTATCGGTAAGTTTTATCTTTTCTCCGGTGCCGTACAGAAAGGATACATCTGGCTTGCTATCCTGGGCGTGTTGAATAGTGCCGCTTCTGTTTATTACTACCTGCGCGTGATGGTTTACATGTACATGAAAGATCCGACCGAAGAATTTGAATGGGTTAAAATTACTGCTCCGATTGCCTTGGCACTGGTAATATCGGTTGCCGGCACATTGATCCTTGGGGTAGTTCCTTCCTTTGTACTCCAGTTTGCCCAGCAGGCTGTCAAGTTGATCTAACGTAATTTCAGTGATTCACCAGCAATAACAAAACAGCGGCAATCCATTTGGGTTGCCGCTGTTGGTTTATCAACAATTATGAATTGACTGCTATTCTTGAATTCCAATTGCCTGAATCAGAATAAAGGGTGAGATCACAATCATATGAAACAGCATCTGTTTATTGGCATCCCACTCCTGGATTTGTTCAACGCTTGGTTTGATCAGTAACTTGTTCATGACCCAACGCTCAACCGATTCTTTTGCGTCAGTTGCAACTGCGTAGGCAACATCAGCCAGATCTAGGTCATTGCTGATAATAATCAGCGTTCCCCGTTCCAGATGTGCCCTGAGTAAATCCCATGGTGCACAGTCGATTTTTTGTGATAACTCTTCTTTTGTTATGGACATGCAATTACCCCTCTGAATCTGATTATATTTTTAACAAACAGATCTGAAGTCGATCTGTTCCTGCAAGCCGCGCTGTTCAAGTATGCCACGAAACTGCTTCCGCGCTCCCCGCACTCCGATGGCAATCAATAGTTTATCGGAAAAATCATCGTATTCATCAGGTTGCCTGACGTTGGCTCCGTGTAGTATCTGGCCTGTTTTTTTGGGATCAACGTCAATCCAACCCGAAACTGCAATCTGATGCTGCTTCAGCAGACGCTGCCAGGCACGCCCTTCCTTACCTGCTCCGGCAATGATCACTTGTTTGCAGTCGTGCAGGTATTCCTTTTTCAGGTAGTCTAACTTGCAACGACGAAATGCATCCTGACTGTATTCATCCATGGTGCGGGTTGCCCGCTCCGGGTGGTCGCGCCAGAAGAAATAGGTTTCCGGCAAGCGAGCAAACTTGATGTTAGCAGCTGCCATGCGGAGCCATAGATCGTAATCCTCTGGCCATCCACATTCACGATATCCACCTAACTGCTCCAAAATTGATCGGCGGGTCATGATGCTTGGATGTACAAAGGGCGATTCCACCAGCAGGTCACGCATGATGACATCGTGGCTCGTCAAACCGTTTTGCCAGGTTTCGTACTCCTGCATTCCCTGTTTGAGGCCGCTGCGGGGGAAGTGGCGAAATTGGCACGCCACCAGACCGATCTGCGGGTTGATCTGCAGATAGTTCAATTGCCGCTCCAGCCGGACTGGGTGCATGACATCGTCTCCATCCATACGAGCAACCAGGGGAGCACGGCACGCTGCAAGTGCAGTATTAAGTGCTGTTACCAATCCCCTTGATTCCTGTCTGATAACATGAATTCGACAGTCTGTCGCTGCTGCGGAAGCAAGGATTGCTGGTGTCGTATCATTGGATCCGTCATCAACAACAATCAGCTCCCAATTCTGTAACGTTTGACGCTGGAGAGAGTGGAGCGCAGCCGGAAGAAAGTCAGCTTCATTACGTACCGGCATGAGTATGGAGAGTGGCGGTGATATCGACATGCTGGCAACCTTTTGGACGATAGTTGGTATTCATAAACAATGACAATAATATTAACTTGACCGGCAGACAGGCTACTGTGATAGTACAGCGGAATGTGACTTTATTGCGAGTGCTGGAATGCCATGACACACGATTATTCGCTTGAACATGTAGCCAGGGTTTTGGAGCAGTTTCAACCGCAGCAGTTGCCGCCACAGAATCGAAAAGCGGCAGCAGTCGCCATGATACTGCGGGAACGAAACAGAACGCCGGAAATGCTGTTTATTGAACGTGCAGCTGATGAACGCGATCCATGGTCAGGTCATCTGGCGTTTCCCGGTGGCAAGATCGAAGCTGGGGAGGATGGGCGCCAGGCCGCTATTCGTGAAACCGGTGAAGAAATCGGTATATCGCTGACTGAACACCGCCAGGTGGGACAGTTATCCGATATTGTGGGGACTAATCTTCCGGTACAGGTTTCCTGCTACCTCTTTATGCTTGATGCAACGGTTACGCCTCGTATGAACGATGAAGTCAGCGATCTTTTCTGGGTTCCGTTGTCAGAATTATACAACCGGGAACGTCACTCACTAATGCCGGTATCGTTTTCAGGCGTACAGCTTGATGTTCCGGCTATCCGGCTTCCGCAGCCGGGAAAACCGGTGTTGTGGGGGATCACCTATCGTCTGGTCATGCAGTTACATGAAATTCTACGCTCCTGCCCGCTTGACGGTTGCAAAATAGCCAATAAACGGTACACTCATGCAGTCGAATATCTCTAACATCCTCGGGAGGACAACTCATGAATGAAAGAACCGGTATTATCACCTTTAAAGGCAATCCCTTCACCCTGCTTGGTCCACAGTTGAAAGTAGGCGATCAAGCGCCTGATTTTGCGGTGGTTGACAACGGTCTGGCACCGGTAACATTGGCCACATCAGCCGGTAACATCAGAATAATCAGTGCGGTGCCGTCCCTGGATACACCGGTGTGTGATTCGGAAACCCGCCGTTTTAACCAGGAAGCAGCTGCCTTGCCAGGGAATGTGAACGTACTGACCATCAGTCTCGATCTACCTTTTGCCCAGAAACGTTGGTGCGGTGCTGCCGGTATTGACAAGGTAATCACTCTATCTGATTACCGTGAACGCTCCTTCGGTCAAAGCTATGGTGTGTTGATCAAGGAGTTGCTGCTGCTGACCAGGGCAATTTTCGTTATTGATGCCAGTGACACGATCCGCTACATCCAGATCGTACCGGAAGTCACTAGCGAGCCAGACTATGCGGAAGTAATCAGCGCCGTGAAAGCACTGTTATAACTTCTAATGGCAGGGCGGTCAATTGGCCGCCCTTGCCATGCTGTCAATGTCTGGCAAAGCTTATACTCGCACGTAAGTCGATCATGTTACCCTGCAATCCTTTTCAACAGCCACGCCATGTTTTCTCCCAGAACCTGCATGGTTTTGATCCCTTCCTCGTCCTGCTCCACATCGCCGACATTTCTCCCGACGCCCACATTCCAGTAGCTAGAGCCGGGTATAATCATCTGCCCAATGGTAAAGAAGTGGTTGATGGTATCAAAAACATTGAGTGCTCCGGCGCGTCTCACCGCAACTACCGCAGCCCCGGCCTTGCGTTTGAACATGTCTCCGTTGGCACGGGAGACCATGCCGCAGCGATCGATCAGCGACTTGGTTTCCGGAGTCAGCGAGGCAAAATAGGTGGGAGAGGCGATGATGATACCGTCCGATTCCAGCATCTTCTCGATACAACTGTTTGCCAGATCATCGTTCACCGCACAGCGTTTGTCCTTGCGGGCAAAGCATTGGTAGCAGGCGACGCAACCGTGCAGTTGTTTACCACCAATTTGAACCTGTTCCGTTGTGATACCTTCACTCTGCAACACCTCAAAAACATGGTTGATCAGAAGGGAAGTGTTCCCTCCTTCACGGGGACTGCCGTTAAAAGCGGTTACTTTCATAATAATTCCCTTTCCTGATGCACTGCAGCCGGCAGAAACATCGGTAAAAAATGTAATAATCACGTTGACTATGCTTTATACAGGATGTTAATCTTGCGCGCTACATACTCTGGGAGAGTATTACGGGAGTTTCGGATGAACATACGATCGTTTTTGAATATAGTGATCACTACGCTGATCATGACGATGTCGCTTGTACCATGTTTTGCCGGTGCTGTCGAGCTGGCTCCGCAAAGCGGGACACAAGCGCTGGCCGCAATCGAGAATATCACGGTTGCAGGGGAGGGGGATGCTGCCGAGTTGGTGATCAAGCTTTCCCGGCCGGCCACCTATACCAGTTATAAAACCACCGCGCCTTTTCGCCTGGTAATCGATCTCTCCCAGACAACCGAAGGTAGCGTGACGACTCCACGGCTGTTCACATCCGGCAATTTCAAAGCCGTGACGGCCAGCCGCTACGATACCGATGCCGGAGTGCTGACACGGGTTGATATTGAGCTGGTCAAAGATGGTGAAGCGCTGATATCTGCCTCACCTGAAAAACCGGGTGAAATGCGGATTTCATTCCCCAACGGTGCAAAAAACAAGAGTGCTGCTTCATCTGTTCTGCCGGCGGCTAATGCGTTGCCCCTTGTTGATAAAACCGGTGTTGAAGCGAATCGTTCGGTTGTTGAGCCACCACAACCCGGTGCAGTCAGCTCACGTCGCGCTCCACATGCCCTGACTGACATCAGTGCCAAGGGAGGCGCAATCGTATTGACCGTGGCTGGTGGTGTTGGTAACTATAAAACTGCCCGTTATCACAAGCCGGATCGTGTGGTGATTGATCTTTTTGACACACAAAATGACGTGTCGGTAGCGACGATTCCGCTTGAACTGCTGGGTGTCGGAGTTGCCCGGATCGGCGTATTACCGGATAAGGTACGTGTTGTTCTGGAGTCAGCCACTGGTAGATTTCCGGCAGAAATTGAAACCAGGCTGCAGGGTGATCAGCTGCTCCTCGTCTCCGGTAACCCGGCTGCGCCGACTGTGACGGCGGATGTTCCCGAATCGTCGCTCAAGTTGACAGCCACTCGTTCCGGCGTGCAAAGCAAGGGAGCTCGTGGGGACACTCCTCCGGTTGCCATGCCGGAACGCACGGTTACCGCTCAGGCTGGTTCCCCCCTGGTTGAAATGATTGATTTCCAGGTACTTGATGGAGTAAGTCGTGTTACCATCAAAACCAGTGGTGGGGCAATGGTCGAACCGCTCACCAAGGGAGATGGCTTCGTAACAGCCGTCATAAAAAATGCAACGCTCCCCAAACAACTGCAGCATTCACTTGAAACCCAGGCGTTTGCGTCACCTGTGTTACGGATTACACCGCTGCAGCTGAAAAAACGGAGCGGTATCGAAACCGCTATTCGCATCGCCTTGCGGGTTGATGCTCCTTACACGCTCAAACGTGAAGCTGATATGACCTATATTGAGTTTCAGCATCCGGCAGGGGGGA
>Ga0062383_10000042_pt1 | contig 30461 bp, 25 predicted proteins | sample DOMMetBare3Fresh_FD_59508 | JGI IMG/M metagenome (GOLD analysis project Ga0062383, IMG submission 59508) | Wetland sediment microbial communities from St. Louis River estuary, USA, under dissolved organic matter induced mercury methylation -... | ecosystem: Environmental > Aquatic > Freshwater... | reverse complement strand
ATAGCTCTGGATGTCGTCGCGAAAGGCACCGATACAACTGATTCTCTTGTACTCGGGATAGACGAACTTGATGGTATCATGCCGCCCCAGATCGGTCGGGTCATCCATAACAACATGCAGAATTCCATTTTCAATTTTAAGCGGAACCCACCACTCTTTCAGCAGACGGTCGGGTCGCACCCGTTTCAGCAATTCATCATCCAAAGGGAGCGCTGTTGGTTCATAACCTATGAATTCAGAACCGAAATAGAGTGACAGATTTTTCACCATCTCTTCCCTGGGAACACCACATTCACGCATCAGGACAGCATCGAGCCCGATTCTGGCGATATCCGGACTGGTGGCTGCTTTTTCCAGGGTTTTGTCATCAATCAGATTTTTATCCAGCAGGTAATTATAGCGCGCTTTTTGACGAATAACCTTGGTCGTGGCAGACAAACGGTAAATATTGTGAATCGCTATGGAAAGCGAGGTGGCAAGCTCCAGGGCATAACTGATATCCAGATCACTGAAAAGCGTGCCGTCTTTTTTGTTGATGATCTGAATGACACCGATCAGGGTATTCTGGAACTTCATCGGCACACAGAGCACCTGTTTGGTGGTAAAACCAGTTTTCTTGTCCCAACTGTCATCAAAGGCAAGATTACTCCCGACCATGGTCAGTTCATGGCGATTGTAAGCATCCTTGATATTCAAGAGTGTTCCGGTAACGGCGCAGTATCCCGCCAGACTGGCATCGCTGATCGGCACCACGATCTGCTGAACTTCCGCTCCTGATTTTACTTTTGACAACAGAAGGTTGCGCTTGGCATCCGCCAGATAGATGGTAATCCGTTCGGCACTGAAGAGCGCTGCAATACCATCTTTGATGGTGATCAGGATTGTGTTGAGATTATCCGCCGAATGGATCTCATTGATTTTATCCATCAATCGCTTGCGATATTCCAACTGCATTTTCAAAGTTTCAGATTCGTAGGGCATGATCCAGTCCTTGCCAGCGGATAAAGTAGCGTGACGTCAACATTACCAGAATCGGGTCATTTCACAAGCGCAAATCAGCAACTCAAAACAATAATTGTTCGTATTTTTTACGTAATTTCAGTTGACTCTCGCGGTTTAGCTGTTAGAATTCGCACCAGCTTTTGTGCTTATTACATTGAAAAAGAGAGGTAACGGTTATGAAATTTCTAGCGACGGCATTGCTGCTTCTGCTGCTCCCGGTTTCCGTCCTGGCGGCACAGGTGGGAACGATCAGCGGAGTAAAAGGATCGGTACAATTTCGGGTAAGAAACAACATTCCGTACGCAACTCTTGCCAAGGGGACAGCAATCGCTGAAGGGAACTGGATCAAAACCGGTCGGGACGGCTGGGTTGAACTGACACTGAATGACAAGAGCAAATTTGTCCTCTCCAACAACACCGAGTTCGCCATAAACCATTTTCTCGTTACCAGTAACAAACGGGAAGGAAGCTTCAACCTGGCCCAGGGGAAATTACGGGCTTCGGTTGTCAAACTGGCCGGCAAACAGGGTGGCACCGGACTGACGGTACGCAGCGGAACTTCCGTGGCCGGTATCAAGGGGACCGAATTCATGATGCTCTCCCAGGGGCCTGCCAACGTTTTCTTTGGCAACGAGGGAACGGTTGCCGTTTCCGGCAATGGTAGCGGACCGGAACAGCCTCTGACCGCCAACACCATGACCCAGAACACCCGTGGCATGACACCGCTCGAACCGCTTAAGGTTGAAACCGGGACACCGATTGCAGAAGCGCGGGATATTTTTGACAAGGTAACCGCCGCAACCCCACCAGCCGAATGGACCGATTCAGGAAAGATCAGTGAGATTATTGCCCGTTGGAACATCAACCACGCCAGCTACCTGGCTGATTCCGGCAAATATAACGATGCGTTGCATGTCTTCCAGATTGCCCTTGACCTGACCGCCAATGAAGATATCCGCTCCGACGCCCATCTGGCCCGTGGCGCCGTGTATGCCCGCTATCTTGGCAATGTGGAATTGGCATTGGCAGAATACCTGCTGATCATGGAGCAATATCCAGGCAAGCCACAGGCAGAAACGGCTCTGTTCAACACCGCTCAGGCACTGGCAGACTCGGGATTTGTGGAGCAGGCCAAAAAACGGTTTGAACAGTATCTGCATGATTTCCCCAATGGCAAACACCGCAGCACTGCCGAGACCCTCTTGAAAAATCTCGGGAAATAACGACGCCGGCGACTTCTGGAGAACCGTACCATGAAAAAACGTCTGGCATTCATACTGTTCGGGATCATTGCTGCGGCCTGTGCGCTGGTACTCTACCAGCAGGGGCAACCGGATCTGCAGCAGCTTGATTACCGCCTGAAAGATGCCCGTTTCCGGATTCGCGGTTCGGTCAAACCTGATAAGGACGTTGTAGTCGTTGCCATTGACCACAAAAGTATCAAAGAAATCGGACGATGGCCCTGGTCGCGGGAAGTCACCGGCCAACTGATTGAAAATCTGGCAGTGGTGTACGGCACCAAGGTTACCGCACTCGATATTGTTTTTTCAGAGCCGCAAAATCCGGCCGCCGACCGTTCCCTGGCAACGTCCATCAGCAAGGCCGGCAATGTGGTGATGGGATATTTTTTCCGGGATGAGCAGAATCAGGTTTCTGAAGCAAGCCTGGCGCAACTGGAACACGCCAAGCTGAAACTGGTAAAACTTGCCGAAGGGGTAGAGAGTATCCCGCTCCACGAATACCAGAACCTTGATCTCAACCTCCCCCAGATCGCCCAGGGAGCCCGTGACTTCGGTTTTTTCAACGCCCAGCCCGATTCCGACGGTCTCTACCGCCGATCAATCCTGCTGCTGCTGTACAATGGCGACATTTACCCTTCCCTGGCCTTGAAAGCACTCCAGCATTACTATGAGTCAGAGCTGATGCTGGAGGTCAAGTCATTTGGCGTCGATGGACTGAAACTCGCTTCCCTGCGGATTCCTTCCCGTGAAGACGGAACCATGGCATTGAACTACTACGGCCCCACCGGTTCGTTCACCACCGTATCTGCCAGCGACATCATCAAGCGTCGGCTCCCCCAGGACGCCCTGCGGGGAAAAATCGCCTTCGTAGGCGCCACCGAAGTCGGCATCTATGATCTGCGCCCGACCCCCTTCGACCCGACCCTCCCGGGAATAGAAATCCATGCCACCATGGCCGCCAATGCCCTGGAAAAACGGTTTCTCCGTTACGACGGCGTAACCCAGCAGATGGAAATTGCCAGCATCGTCACCCTGCCGCTGCTGCTCGGTCTTTTGCTGGCGTTTGCACCCGGCACGGCGGTTGGACTGGTGATGATGGCAGCCACAACCACCCTGTTTGCCATCTTCAACTACCGCATGTTTTCAACCGCCTTCCGGGACCTGACCCTGATCTACCCGCTGCTGGGGATTGGCCTCACCTACCTGGGAAGCGAGGCGTGGCGCAATCTGGTGGTGGAACGCAAAGGCAAACAGCTCAAAAAAGCGTTTTCCAGCTATGTTTCGCCCGATCTGGTCAAGCAGATTGAAAAGGATCCGGACAAATTGGTACTGGGTGGCGAACAACGGGAACTGTCAATTCTGTTCTCCGATATCCGTGGTTTTACCACTGTTTCCGAAAGCTTGACCCCGCCGGAACTGGTAAAGCTGCTGAATGAATATCTCACCCCCATGACCCGCATCGTGCTGGAAGAGCACGGCACACTGGACAAATTCATCGGCGACGCCATCATGGCGCTCTTCAATGCACCATTGGATGTTCCGAACCATGCCCGTCACGCCTGCACAACCGCTCTCCGCATGATGGAGCAACTCAAGCAATTAAATGAACATTTCAGCGAACAGGGGATGAACACACTCGACATCGGCATCGGCATCAACACCGGTCCGGCGGTCGTGGGAAACATGGGAGCCGACATTCGCTTTGACTACACCGCCATCGGCGATTCCGTCAATCTGGCATCACGATTGGAAGGGCTGAACAAGTTTTACGGTACCCATATTCTGGTCAGCCAGGACACCTATTCACAGATCGATGGTGCAGACTTCATCTTCCGGGAAGTTGATCGGGTCAAGGTAAAAGGGAAACTGCAGCCAGTGGTCATGTACGAGCTGATGATCAACCACCAGGATATTCTCCCTCGTTTTGAAAGCGGACTGCAACTCTACCGCTCCCGGAACTTTAGCGAGGCAAAAAACATTTTTGAAACATTGACTGCCGAAGTGGCCGATGGACCGTCACGGTTGTACCTTTCCCGCTGCGACGACTACCTGGCCGCACCGCCGCCGTCCGACTGGGCCGGCGTCTACACGGCAAAAAGCAAGTAACCGATGCCCGAACTTCCTGAAGTTGAAAGCGTAGCCCGAACCCTGTGGGATGGCACCCCCTCACTGAATGATCAAACGATCATCAAGGCGACCATTCCCTTACTCAAGGTGATCCAGCAACCGGATCATCTCCGCTTTGCAGCAGAAATAGAACAATGCTGCTTTATCAACCTGAATCGGATCGGGAAATACCTCCTGTTCGGTATCGAATCCGCCAAAGGTATTCGCCACACCCTGGTTATTCATCTCCGCATGACCGGTCGGCTTTTCCTGGTACCGGAGCATGAGGCGCACCAGCAACATACCCGACTGATCCTGCATCTCCACTCCGGGCTGGCGCTACGCTTTGACGATCCGCGTGGATTCGGCAGAGTCTGGCTGGTGGACGATCCCGCCAAGGTGATTGGCTCTCTCGGTCCCGATGGTCTCACGATCAGTTATGAGCAGTTTACGAAACAATTGGCAGGAAGCAAACGGCAGCTGAAACCATTGCTGCTGGATCAGTCACTGATCGCCGGCATCGGCAATATCTACGCCGACGAAATTCTCTTCCGCAGCCAACTGCATCCGCTGATACCAGTCTCATCATTATCAGAAGAACAACGGCAACGACTGCACAGCACCATCGTTTCTGTGTTACAGGAAGCCGTAGCCATGCAAGGGGCCAATATCGACGGCGTTTTCAAGGCAGGAAAATTCCAGGTCGCTGTTTACGGCCGTAACGGTTCCCCTTGTCCGCTCTGTGGTGATATTATTATTAAAATCAAGGTTGCCCAGCGCGGGACCCACGTTTGCCCAACCTGCCAGCACCCCACTAGCTGAGACAGGGCGCTTACACGCCATACGCTTTAGTGCAGCAGGCTGATGTCAACCATGTATGAACATTACCCGCTTTTGTTGTCCCGGAAGGAGTCACCAATGAAGTTACGAATACTTGGCAGTGCCGGAGCAGAGTTTCCCGGTTTCAGGCCACCCGCATTTTTTATTGATGACCACCTGCTGCTGGACGCCGGAACAATCGGTGCCGTGCTGACTGAAGATGAGCAGTGGGGGATTGATACCATCTTCATTACCCACTCACACCTTGATCACATCCGTGGCATCCCTCCTTTGGCAGACAATATCATCATCAAGAATTTAACCCATTCCGTTACGGTTTACAGCACCAGCGAGGTGATTACCGCCATGCAGGAGCATCTGTTCAACAACACCATCTGGCCCGATTTTACCCGTATCCCCTCCCCGGATGCTCCGGTGATTATTTTCAAAACAATTGAAACGGGGAAGGCTTTTCAGGTTGGCGGTTATGGTATTACCGCCATTCCGGTCAACCACACGGTTCCGGCGGTCGGTTATCTGGTGCAAAAAGATGGCAAACAGTTACTCTACAGTGGCGATACGGGACCAACCGAGGAATTATGGCTGTATGCCAACAACGTCGATGCCCTGATTATCGAGGTTTCATTTCCGAACTCCATGGAACCGTTGGCACTACTGACCAAGCACCTGACCTGCTCCCTGCTACGGACAGAGTTGGCTAAAATCAAAACACTTCCCAGGCGTATTTTCATCACGCACCCGAAACCACAGTATTATGACATTATTAAAGCTGAAATTGACGCCCTGGGACTCGACCGGATCCAGCTTCTGTCCGACGGCTCCGTGTTTGAAATCTGATACCAGAACGATGCATCTGACAACATGGTAACCAAACTTGGACATTGGTTTTTAATCCGTTTTGACCTGTTCAGCGATATTTTCACACGTATCCTGCAGGCACTCAAAAACGGACTTCCCGGCGTGGGCAAGGGGACCAGGGCCGTTCGCTCGGTGTTGCTACGGCAAATTTATTTTACCGGCTGGCAGGCGTCCGGGATTGTCATCACCATCGCCATACTGCTCGGAATCGTCATCATCACCCAGATTATTTCGCTGGTGGGGCTCAACGGCTCTTTAACCGGCAAGATTCTGGTGTGGGTTGTCATGCGAGAACTGGCGCCACTGCTGACATCAATTGTGATTATTGCCCGCAGTGGCACGGCAATCGCCACTGAACTCGGCAACATGAAGCTTAATGGTGAGCTTGAGGCGCTGGAAATGATGGGAATTGCTCCCGATCAGTACCTGGTGTCACCACGCATCGCCGGCGTTACCATTTCGGTGGTGATCCTGACGGTCTACTCGGTACTGTTTTCATTTATTGCCAGTTTTTTGAGCGCTTCCGCTGGCTGGCACATTCCGTTTGAACAGTTTTCCCAAGGGGTCATTTCCGCCATCAGTTTCCGCGAAATATTCATTTTCTGCAGTAAGACGCTCTTTTTTGGACTGTTTATTTCCGCCACCTGCTGTTCCTTCGGACTGAGCGTCCGGCAGAGCAGCACGGAAATCCCCCAGGTAGCCACCAAGGCTGTCATGACCAGTCTGTTTGCCTTGTTTTTACTGGATGGCGTAATTACCTATCTGGCATCACTGGCGCTGGAATAACAGCTTCGCCTTGCCAATCAATCTAATTCGTGAAGAGGAACACCCATCGTTATGAGACTGACCCCCGCCACCGAACTGGAATACCGCTGTCACAAACTGCAACAACTCATGGCACGACATAACCTTGATGCGGTGATCGTACTGCACAATGCCGACCTGTTCTATTTTACCGGCAGTGTACAACGTGGTTGCCTCTACGTACCTGCCAGCGGTCAGCCGCTCTATCTGGTACACAAGGATTTCATGCGGGCACGCATGGAATCAGGACTAAAAGAGGTGATTCCGCTGCAACCGGACGAATCATTGCCAGCAGTCATAGCACACCACGGCTATCCTCAGCCGGCCAGGATCGGCATGGAACTCGATGTCGTGCCGGTTACGCTCTTTGACAGCTATCGCAGCACATTTCCACAGAGCCTGTTTGATGACGCCTCACCACTGATTCGGCAGATTCGGATGATCAAGTCCCATTATGAAATTCACCTGCTGCAGGATGCTGCCGATCAGGCTGACCAGGTTTATCGGCGAGTTCATGAAATTATTCGCGCCGGGATGACGGATGTTGATCTTGCGGCAGAACTGGAATCATTGGCACGCAAGCAAGGACACCAGGGGTTTATTCGTATGCGTGGTTTTAATTCCGAACAACTCGGCTGCAACGTTTTTTCAGGCACTGATGCCGCAGCCCCATCGTACGGTGAATCACCTTTGGGGGGAATGGGACTGAACCCTTCCTTTGGTCAAGGTTCCGGTTTAAAACAGATTACCGCTCATGAACCGATCACCATTGATTTTACGGCCTGTGTTGATGGGTATCTGGTGCAGCAAAGCCGAGTGTTTGCCATCGGACCAATCCCCCCTCTTCTGGCTAAAGGCTTTGAGGAAATGTGCACCGTGCAACAGGTAATAACGGATAGTGCGAAAGTGGGGGGAAACTGGAGCGAGCTGTACAAAACCGGTCTGGCCGCAGCCCATTCATTGGGGTATGCTGATAACTTCATGGGGGGACCTGGATCACAAAACAGCCTGATCGGGCACGGCATCGGCATTGAAAGCAATGAGAACCCGCTGGTTGCTTCGGAACCGTCTGAAAAAACGTTTGAAATCGGGATGACGCTGGTGCTTGAACCAACGCTCTGTTTCCCCGGAATCGGGGCAATCGGAGTTAAAAATACGTATTATTTCAGTAGTGACGGCCTGAAAAGATTAACACGATCACCGGATAACCTGATCGTTCTCGGGGAGTAAAACAGGAGATAAAATTTTTGTTGCATTTTTCGTATACGGTCGAGTATAACAGCCATACAAAAATTGTATACAGTATGCTCAAAAAGATCCTTCCGCTCTTTATCTATCAATATCAACGAAGATTTCATCACATCGCAGTTCAGTCCTGACAAGGTAAGTCAAGCGTTGTTATCCGGGTAAACCCCACACCACGAAAAGGAGAGTATCAAGATGGCATTGAAAGACACCCTCAAGCAGAAAATCGAAGAACACCGTCCCCGTATCACCAAGCTCACCAAAGAATTCGGCAAGGTCAAGATCGATGAAGTCACCATTGACCAGTGTATCGGTGGTGCCCGTGACATTCGTTCGCTGGTAACCGACATCTCCTACCTCGACCCACAGGAAGGGATCCGTTTCCGCGGTAAAAACATTCCCGAGACGTTTGCTGCTCTTCCAAAAGCTGCCGGTTCTGCCTATCCGACTGTTGAATCTTTCTGGTACTTCCTGCTGACCGGTGAAGTCCCAACTGATGAGCAGGTTGCCGAAGTTGTTGCCGAGTGGAAGGTACGTCAGGTAGTTCCCCAGTACGTATTCGATGCTATTCGTGCACTGCCACGCGACAGCCATCCGATGGTAATGCTCTCGGTTGCCATGCTGGCAATGCAGAAAGACTCCAAATTTGCCGCTTTCTACAACTCCGGTAAATTCAACAAAATGACCGCTTGGGAATCAGTCTACGAAGATGCCAGCGATATCGTTGCCCGTATCCCGGTTATTGCAGCATTCATCTATCGCTTGAAATACCGTAACGATGAGCAGATCGCCATCGATCCGACTCTCGACATGGGTGCCAACTTCGCCCATATGATCGGCCAGGGAGACCAGTACAAAGACGTGGCACGTATGTACTTCATCCTGCACTCCGACCACGAATCCGGCAACGTTTCGGCCCACACCACGCACCTGGTGCACTCAGCTCTCTCAGACCCCTACTATGCCTACTCCGCAGGTCTCAACGGCCTTGCCGGTCCACTGCACGGTCTGGCTAACCAGGAAGTTCTCGACTGGACGCTCAAGTTCCAGGCAAAATACTGCAAAGATGTTGAGCCGACTCCGGAACTGATCAAAGCAGCTCTGTGGGATACTCTCAATGCCGGTCAGGTTATCCCTGGCTACGGCCATGCAGTTCTCCGTAAAACAGATCCACGTTACATGTCACAGCGTGAATTCTGCCTCAACACCCCGGGACTCCAGGACGACGCACTGTTCAAAGTTGTTTCCATGATTTTTGAAGTTGCCCCAGGCGTTCTGACCGAACACGGCAAAACCAAAAACCCATGGCCAAACGTTGATGCACAGTCCGGCGTTATCCAGATGTACTACGGCTTGACCGAATTCGACTTCTACACCGTTCTGTTCGGTGTAGGTCGTGCACTCGGCTGCATGGCTAACATCACATGGGATCGTGGCCTCGGTTACGCCATCGAGCGTCCAAAATCAGTTACCACCGCAATGCTTGAAAAATGGGCTGCCGATGGTGGTCGTCAGATCGCATAATAGTTTCTTAGAATATGATTCATTAATGGGGATGCGGCAACGCATCCCCATTTTTTTGTAATTTCATACTTGCAATGTTTCTTTAATACGGTATATAAAAGATAAAATTTGTCGCATTTAAAACGATCGCGGAAAACGGAAGTTCATCACGCCTGATTTTCAGGCAATTTCATTCAAAAGGAGAAGAATAATGGCAAAATTACTCGAAGTGTACAAATGTGAACTGTGCGGGAATATCGTGGAAGTATTACATGGCGGTGCAGGAGAACTTTCCTGCTGTGGCGAGGCAATGAAGCAGTTGGTGGAAAACACCGTTGATGCTGCCAAGGAAAAACACGTTCCGGTGATCGAAAAGATTGATGGCGGCTACAAGGTTTCAGTCGGTAGCGTTGCCCACCCCATGGAAGAAAAACATTACATTGAGTGGATCGAGCTGATTGCCGATGGCAAAGCATATCGCCAGTTCCTCAATCCAGGTGACAAGCCTGAAGCAGTTTTCTCCGTTACCGCTACCAGCGTAACCGCCCGTGAATTCTGCAACCTGCACGGTCTCTGGTCTGCCGCAGCCTGATTTCTTAACCATCAAACCCCATAAAAAAAGGCGCTGAAATCAGCGCCTTTTTTTATGGGTCAAAACTACATAGCTATTAGCTGTTGTGAGGAATTTCCGGATTGAATTGCTCCCAATGCTCCGGTGAGCGCCACAATCCCGACAGGATCAACTGCCGGATATGGAGGAACTCTTTTGGCAAACGATCGTACATTTTGACGAACAGTTCTTCGTGGGAGACGATTTCTTCTTTCCAGACATCACGGTCTACCGACATCATTTCGTTGAACTGTTCGCGGCTGACATTAGTCAAACCGGTCCAGTCGAGATCTTCATATTTCGGCATCCATCCCAGCGGACTTTCAACAGCTGCGGCACGTCCATTAACACGTTCCACAATCCATTTCAGGATGCGCATATTTTCGCCATAACCCGGCCAGAGGAAATTGCCGTCAGCATCCTTACGGAACCAGTTGACGCTGAAGATACGTGGCGGGATCGGGGTGGTACGACCAACCTGCAACCAGTGGGCAAAGTAATCAGCCACATGGTAACCACAGAACGGCAGCATGGCAAACGGATCACGACGGACAGTGCCGACGGCGCCGGTAGCAGCAGCAGTTGTTTCCGAACCCATGGTAGCGGCCAGATAGACCCCGAAGCTCCAGTTGAACGACTGGTAGACCAAGGGTATTACGCTGTTACGACGTCCACCGAAAATAAAGGCAGCCATGGGAACACCCTTCGGATTTTCCCAATCAGGATCGATGGAAGGACACTGGCTGGCCGGCGAAGTGAAACGGGAGTTAGGATGGGCAGCGTTTCTGCCACAATCCGGCGTCCATTTGTGTCCCTGCCAATCGGTCAACAGCGCAGGCTTCTCATCGGTCATCCCTTCCCACCACACATCACCATCGGGGGTAAGAGCGACGTTGGTAAAGATCGAGTTAGCGGCGCAGGATGCCATGGCATTGGGATTGGTTTTAACGGAAGTTCCCGGAGCAACGCCGAAGAAACCGAATTCCGGGTTGATGGCGTACAAACGGCCATCGGAGCCCGGCTTGATCCAGGCAATATCATCACCAACAGTGGTAATTTTCCAGCCGTTCTTGTTGAAATGTTCCGGTGGAACCAGCATGGCCAGGTTGGTTTTACCACAGGCGCTGGGAAAGGCTGCGCCGAGATAGGTTTTCTCGCCGGAGGGTGCTTCAATGCCGAGGATCAGCATATGTTCCGCCAACCATCCCTCGTCTTTGGCAATTTTGGATGCAATCCTCAATGCCAGACATTTTTTGCCGAGCAGTGCATTCCCGCCGTAGCCACTGCCATACGACCAGATCGAGCGTTCTTCTGGAAAATGGACGATATATTTTTCCTTGTTGCATGGCCAGGTAACATCCTTCTGACCAGCTTCAAGCGGTGCGCCAACGGAATGGAGACAGGGGACAAACTCGCCGTCGCCAAGAACATCGATAACCGGCTTACCGATCCGAGCCATGATACGCATATTTACCGCAACATAGGGAGAATCTGAAATTTCAACCCCGATTTTCGCAATCGGAGAGCCGAGCGGCCCCATACTGAAAGGAATGATGTACATGGTACGTCCATGCATGCACCCCTTGAAAAGCTTGTTCAAGGTTTCCTTCATCTCTTTGGGAGCCATCCAGTTGTTGGTCGGACCTGCATCCTGTTTTGAAATGCTGCAGATAAAGGTACGATCTTCTACACGGGCAACGTCACTTGGATCGGAGCAAGCCAGATAGCTGTTAGGACGTTTTTCCTGGTTAAGCTTTTTAAAAGTTCCACATTCTACCAACTGATTGCAAAGAGTATCGTATTCTTCCTGTGATCCGTCGCACCAATGAATACTTTGCGGCTCACACAATGCCGTAACTTCTGCCACCCATTTTAACAATTCTACGTTTTTTACTTCGTAACTCATGCTGCCTCCCCGTTTGAGATATTACAACATTTCAACTACGCTGATACTGCTTGCATCAAACCTACAAATCCCCTCAACTCGGCAAGGTCGGAAGTTCAAGACCCGCCATTTTTTGAACCATGCGGACAACCTGACAACTGTAGCCGAATTCATTGTCATACCACACGTACAGGACACAACGATTCCCCTGAACAATAGTGGCCAGTGAATCAACAACACCGGCATGGCGCGAACCGACAAAATCACTTGATACTACATCGGGTGAATTGGTGTAATCAATCTGGTTCTGCAGCGGAGAATCAAGCGACATGCCGCGCAGATAGCCATTGAGACCGGCGACATCGACCGGGTGCGCCAATTCAAGATTAAGAATCGCCAGCGATACGTTCGGAGTCGGGACACGAATCGCATTGCCGGTCAGCTTGCCGCTTAGTTCGGGAACAACCTTGGCAACAGCTTTGGCAGCGCCGGTTTCGGTAATAACCATATTAAGCGGTGCACTGCGGCCGCGACGGGATGCCTTATGGTAGTTATCAATCAGATTCTGGTCGTTGGTATAAGAATGACAGGTTTCCACATGACCGCTCACAATGCCGAAACGGTCATTGACCGCTTTCAGGACCGGCACGATGGCGTTGGTAGTGCAGCTGGCAGCGGAAAAAATTGTTTCAGTAGCTGTAATCAGGGCATCATTGATGCCGGAGACCACATTCGGTATATCTCCCTTGCCAGGCGCAGTCAGAATAACTTTTGAAATCCCCCTGCTTTTCAGGTGCAAGCCAAGACCGTCACGGTCACGCCATTTCCCGGTATTATCGATCAGAATCGCGTTATTGATGCCATATTGAGTGTAATCGACCTTGTCGGGTCCATCGGCATAAATAATCCGGATCATGTTGCCATTGGCGATAATGGCGTTCTCTTTTTCATCCACCGTAATGATTCCGTTGAACTGACCATGGACTGAATCGCGACGCAGCAGGCTGGCACGTTTGACCAGGTCATCAGCCCCGCCTTTGCGGACAACGGCAGCCCTGATACGTAGTTTTTCACCACTGCCGGCTTTTTCCACCAACAGGCGCGCCAACAGACGTCCAATACGGCCAAAGCCATACAGTACAATATCCTGCGGTTCTGAGCGGACATAATCGGTACTGGTCGTGACCGAGGAGAGTTCCTGACGAACAAAATCGATAACTGGGGCATTGTTGCCAACGGTTTGATAGCGGGTTGTCAGTTTGCCAAGGTCAATACGGGCGGGAGTAAGATCAAGCGTTGCGATAGCTTCCAGCAAAGGAAATGTTTCTTTAGTTGTTAATTCGCCATCAAGAATCAGACGGGCGAAACGATGGGCTTTGAGAATGTCAATGACGGTGCTATGGACAATGGAACGACCATAAATTGTAAAAACAACATTGTTGTTGCGATAAAGATTGCCGATGATCGGCAGCATCCTTTCAGCAAGTTCCTCCTGGATCTTCCATTCCTGCAAGTAATTCTCGGGTGTGCCGTCGGCCATCTCTAAATCCTTTCCATGATGAAATTCAGACAGATTATATTGCTGTATACAGCAATGTACGACAGAGTTCTAGAGGGGGAAAACAATTTACACGAAATAAAAAGTTTTAGCCATACTCAATTTAATGGTTTGACAAAAAAATCAACGTTTTTGCTTCAGTAAAACATGTCCAACCCAGTCGCAGGCAAACTGGTAGGCAATCCGTCCACTGCTGTCCCCCTTGGAACGCGACCATTCGATGGCAGCCTGCCGTGCTTCGTCACTCCATTTGGAAGAAATCGCCAGTTTTTGTGACAGTTTATCAACCCAGCAATGAACGACCTCAAGGTACTGATCCTGGCTGAACGGGTGAAAGGGAACCCAGATTCCAAAGCGACCGGAAAGGGATATTTTTTCCTCCACCGCTTCACCATGGTGAATTTCATTATTGTAGAGCATTGCACCGCGGTTATCGGTTTCATATTCCGGAATCAGGTGCCGGCGGTTGGATGTCACCACAATCCGCACATTTTCCGGCAGCGCATACACAGAACCATCGAGGGCGCTTTTGAGCATTTTGTAGGACGATTCTCCAACTTCAAAGGAGACATCATCGGAAAAGAGGATAAACCGGTACGGTTCCTGTCTCACCGCGTCAACGATATCGGGGAGCTGGCTTAAATCATCCTTGTCAACCTGAATGATCCGTAATCCTTCAGCAGCGTAACGATTGAGAACGGCGCGCACCAGCGATGACTTGCCGGTTCCCCTGGTGCCCCACAACAGCATGTTGTTGGCTGGATAACCGGCAATAAACTGGCAAATATTATCTTCCACCACCGTAATTTGAGATTCGATTCCAAGCAGATCATCAAGGGAAAGCCCATCCACCTGCTCTACCGGTTCCAGATAGCCGGCAAAGGAATGGCGACGCCAGTTGGCGGCAATCGTGGTAGTCCAGTCCACCGCTTCCTTCGGCTTCGGCAAAAGCGGTTCCAGCGCTGAAAGCACGCGCTTCAATTGCGCCTGCAGTTCGGCATCAATAATCATCGGGTTTATCTCCAGATCAGGCAAGTTTATCAATAATTCGTAACAGTCCGTCCAGGATGGTGGCCGGGTGCGGAGGACAACCGGGAATGTACAGATCCACCGGAATTGAAGCTGGGGCGCCATTACCAACCTGCGCCAGATCGATGAACGGTCCACCATTGATGGCACATGCTCCGCAGGCAACCACGATTTTGGGTGATGGTATTGCTTCGTAGGTTGTAATCAGCGCCTGATGCATATTGGCCGAGACCGGACCGGTAATCCACAAACCATCGGCATGACGGGGGGACGCCACAAACTGCACGCCAAAACGCCCCAGATCCCACCCAATGGTTGAAAGCACATTGGTATCAGCTTCACAGGCGTTACAGCCGCCGGCGCTGACTTCACGAAACTTGAGCGAGCGACCAAACAGCTTGAGTAGATCCGGTTTCAGCGTTTCGGCATGACACCGCTCCACATTGGGATGGACCAGAAGATCGCTCCGTCTTGATACTGCAAGCTGATAGTCATTGGTAAAGCGGAGCTCCGGGATGGTACAGTCGGCGCAGAACAAACACTTCCCCAGGTCAAGAGACCCGGCATCGGCACAGGCAACTGCTCCCCAGGGGCACAACGACTCCACCGCCGGAGTTTCCAAGGCACGGGCCAGGGAATCGGTGTCCGGATACCCCCGGAACCGCTCCATCATCGGAATCGGCGCCCTGGGATACGGCATGGTGCGATGCCCTTGTTTAATGCGTGATATAAGTGCACGAATCATGATGATTCCTCTTCACTAAAGATCAAAACCGCAATATGACAGATTAAAACTTTTATTACAGAGCGGGAAATCGGAAATTTGCTGTCCTCGCAACGCCATGGCCAACCCTTGCCAGTTGTGAAAGGAAGGATCGACAATTTTGTAGCGGCTGAAGCGCCCGCCGGAACCGGTCACCGCAACGTGACAGATTTCACCGCGCCACCCTTCGGTCAGCGCCACTGCCAATCGCGGTTCCGGCGAGACCGGGAAGCTGGCCGCAGTCTGAGGGGTTCCGGTCGGCAGATGTTTGAGCTGTTCTTCGATAAAATCCATCGACTTCAGCGCTTCCTGCCAACGGATCATGCTACGCGAACAGACATCGCCATGAAATCCGGTGGCAACCGGCAGATGGGTCATGCGGTAAATTCCGTAAGGGAAATCGTGGCGCACATCCATTTTGACACCGCTGGCACGCGCCGCAGGACCCACAATGCCGAGCTGGCGCACGGCTTCAGAAGACAAACTTCCGGTACCTTCCAAACGTGCCATGACCGAGGGAGCACTCCAGAGCAACTCCACCGCATCGGTCAGATCACGCCGGGCATCTCCCAGGCGTTTGAGCAGATCTTCGACCTGGGGCTGGGTCAGATCAAACACTACTCCCCCCGGCTTAAGCAGACCACGACCAAAGCGGCTGCCACAGATCACCGCCGTCATATTGAGAAAATCACCACGGATGCGGCCACAGAACGAGGCTGTTGGCAGATACCCCACGTCACCGGCGATCGCGCCCAGGTCTCCGGTATGGTTTGCCAGGCGCTCCAGCTCCAGTGCGATTGCCCGCACCACTTCGGCCCGCGGCGAAACCCGCAGACCATGCAGCGCTTCCGCCACCATGCACCAGGCAAGTCCATGACCGATGGTCGTATCACCGGCAGCAGCCTCGATCTGGCGAAAGGATGCGGGATATGGCCCGCCGATCAACCCATTTTCAATGCCGCGATGCTGATAACCGAGTGATATTTCCAGGTGAAAGACTTCTTCGCCATGACATTGAAAACGGAAATGCCCCGGTTCAATAATACCGGCGTGAACCGGGCCAACCGCCACTTCATGAACCTCATCCCCTTCTACCTGGTAAAAATCCATCACCCCCGGACGAATCGGTTCATCGTCAGGGCGGTTCCAGGCATCCCGCCCCGCTACAGAAGAACGGTGAAAACGGAGCGGCTTGAACCAGGGGTGTTCATCAAATACCAGACCGGTCTGTTCGGCAATTTCACGCTCAAACAGCTGGGCCTGGGGATGAACATTGGCAAGTGTGGGAAGATGCCCGTCCACGGTGGCAGTGCGATAGACCTGCAGATTTCCTTGGGTTTCGTCGGTCAGCAGACAGAATAACGCCGTCGAATCGGCTTCCGGCACTTCCGCAGCTGAACCGGTATTTTCAGGGACGGCAAAATAGGAAACAATCCGTTTGTTGGCGTAAAGTCCATCGGAGATCGCAGCAAGAAAGCAATCGAGATCGAGCAGCGGAATCTGCGCCAACGGTTGTGAGGTGCCGTTATAGAGGGTTGCGAATCTGTCGTTCATGGTTGCACTCCCAGCATGTGAGCCCCTTCACGTAACAGCAGCATCAGAGCTTCCGGCGGCCAGACACCCAACACCAGAATCACCACCATCATGACACAGGGTGGAGCCACAGTCAGCAGCTGGTCACGATAGGATGTCTGCTCCAGATCGGTCGGCGGCGCTCCCATCACCATCGGCAGTACGGTTAGTGCCATACCGATAAATACGATCACCAGGAAGATGATGAACAGTGCAGCCACTGTATACCTCCCCTCGATAAAGGCATTGCTGACGATGGTGTATTCACTGATGAAAGGTGAAAACGGTGGCGATCCGGTAATGGCGATGAATCCGGCCAGAAACAGCCCGCCAGACCAGGGGAGCCGGGTCAACGCCCCTTTGACCACGTCAGTGGTTTTGTTGGAATAGGAACGGTGAATATTACCCGACGACAGGAACAGGACCCCTTTGGTCAAACCATTGTTCAGCAAATGGAACAGAGCGCCGAGCAAGGCTCCCTTGCCAAGTCCCAATCCGATGGCCATGATACCGACATGTTCCACACTGGAATAGGCCAGCATCCGTTTAAAGTCGGCCTGTTTCGCCATGAACACCGCGGCAAACGCCATGGAGACCAGCCCCATGCCGATCAGCGCTTTCTGCAGAAACACGATCTCGGTTCCCGAAGCGAGACAGATCTGATAGACCCGCACAATTGCCAGCAAGGCACAGTTGACCAGCCCGCCAGCCAGCAGCGCCCCCACCAGACCGGGCGCCTCGCCGTAGGCATCCGGTTTCCAGGAGTGGAGCGGAGCGAGCCCCATCTTGGAACCATAACCAACCAGCATGAAAATGGTGGCAGCATGCAACCAGCCGGAATTCAGCGTCGGCGCCAGCTGAATCAGCGAACTGAGCAGCAGGGTGGCGTCATGGTGAGCCACATAGGTTGAATAGGCCAGAAACAATAATCCGAGCAGCGCCAGGGCAATGCCGACCGAGCAGATCAGCAGGTATTTCCAGGTTGCCTCGATGGAGCGTGAGTTCTTGTTAAAATAGATCAGGGGCGCCATGGAAACGGTGGTGGTTTCCACCACCACCCACAACAAACCGAGATGCTGGGTGATGGTCACCATACTCATGGCAAACAGGCAGACCTGTAGACACATGCACAAGACCCGGTTGGGGCGATCCTGGCGATAGGCAAGATAGCCGACGGCATAGTAGGCACAGACCGTAAAGAGCAGGGAGATGCAGAGCAGTACGATTTTTCCCAGTGGATCGAGCCAGATCCAGCCGCCGGCCGAGGGGGGAGGAGCATTCCCCAGCAGCAGCAAAGTCACAATTAGGTGTATGGTTGCCACAACCGGCAGTACCAGCGGGCGGATTCTGTTATCGGGGATCACCCAGGAAATGAAGGCCCCCAACAGGGGGAGCAGTACCAGCGCTAACAACATATGTGCTACTCCTCCTTCAAGGCTTGCAGCCGTGAGGTATCAATGGAAGCAAACTCACGGGTAATGTGGTTGATGACGATCCCCATCACAAAGACCCCCACCAGCAGATCAAGCAGCGCACCTGCTTCCACCATGACCGGCATGGCGTCGGTCAGCAGCAGGCCGAAGATGAATATTCCGTTCTCCAGCACCAGATAGCCGATCACCTGGGAAATAGCTTTTTTGCGGGTGGTTAACAGCAAAAAGCCGCTCAGTAGCGTGGCTATGGAAGCAGGGACGAAAAGCAGATCCCGGTGTTCCGGCGCCAGTGGGAGCTTTTCGGCAAACACGAAGGCCAGGGCAGTACAGACCGAGCCGAGCAGCAGCGTCGGAACATAGCCGATGAATGGCTCCACCTCCCGCCGGATGTGGGCCTTATGCACCGCATCGTTGATAAAATAGGGGATCACGAAACCTTTGGCAAAAATGATACTGACGGTAATCATGGCCAGGTGCCAGGAAAAGGTGTGCACCAGTCCGGGGAGAATGCCGAGGATCACCCCCTGCACCGCCACCGCACGAATGGAAAACAGCAATCTGCTGGAACCGAGCATCAGCAGATTGATCAGCATCACCAGCACCAACAGTTGATCGGCAAATGAATTCATACCCTTACCTCAGGACCAGCAACATGGCAAACGCCGACAGGATGGTAGCACCGACCAGCAGTTGCGGAACACGGATCAGTCGCAAACGGGCCATTACCGACTCGACCACCCCGATAAAGACCGCCAGCAACAGCATGCAGAGCATAAAAATGATCCAGTCGACATACTGGTTGCCGCTGGAAAAGGGAAAAGCCACATTGGTAAAGACGGCTCCCAGCACAAACAGCTTGATGGCAGCGCCATACAGGATCATGCCAAAGGCCGGACCGCTGTGATCGAGCACCATCACTTCGTGAATCATGGTCAATTCGAGATGGGTGTTGGGATCATCAAAGGGGATCCGGCAGTTTTCAGCCAACAGGATGATGAACATGGCGCCGACCAGCAGCAACATGCTGGCACCGGCCGCCAGCCAGAGCGAGGGTGTAGGATAGGTCAGAATGGAGGTCAGGGAGAGCGATTTACTCATGCGCGCCAAGGTTACCAGGGCGATGAAGAGTGTCGGTTCGGCCAAGCAGGAAAAGGTGACTTCTCGGGCAGCCCCCATCCCCTCAAAACTGGAACCGGTATCAAGCGCCGCCACGGTGGTGAAAAATCGAGCCAAGCCGAACAGGTAGGCGAACAGAATCAGGTCACCGCTAAAGGAGATGGGAGCCTGATGGTGCCCCAGCGGAACCAGCAAGGCCGCCACGGCGGTGGCCGAGAGTGTAATCACCGGTCCGGCGCGGAAGACCCAGGTGGTGGTACTGCTGAAGACCGTTCCCTTTTGCAGCAGCTTGATCAGGTCGTAATACGGCTGCAGCAACGGGGCGCCAACCCGGCCGGCAAAGGCAGCCTTGGTTTTGTTGATCACCCCGAGCAGCAGCGGTGGGAAGAGAAGCACTAAAAGACAATGCAGTATGGAATCAAACATCGGTTGCCATCCTTGAAGGTGGTCGCATAACAGCTGAAAACATCAATGGCTCCAGACCAGAAGCACCAGCAGGGTCGCAAAAATGTATAACATATAGATATGGAGGTGACCATGTTGAACTTTGCGGAGATAGGAAAAGCCGAGACCGGTCCAGAAAAATGCGGGATACAGGATTTTATCCAGCACGGTTTCAGTCACGAAGTAGCGAAACGACAAGAGTGATGAAGGAAACGGCTCCTCTCCCAGGGGTGGGCGATTGCGAATCGGCGAGACAACCGATCCCAACAGGGATACCGCCAGTTCACTGAAGGAAGTGCCGGTATACTGCATGCGGGGAGTCGGCGCCAGATAGCCGCACCCCCAGGTAGACCCTTGCTCCAGTGGTGAACGCTTGAGTTTCCGGGCGTACAACAGGCCGACTACCACTGCCACCAGCACCAGCAGCAGGTTGACCAGCATCAAGGGAGTGAGGGGAATCCGGCTGGCAGTGCCGGCAACCGTCGTCATGGACAGGTTACTGTAAAAGCTGATGGCCGGTGATACCAGCCGGATCAGCAGCAAGGGAATCATCCCTCCCACCAGACAACAAACCGCCAGGACAGCCATACTGCCGGTCATGAGACGACTCGCTTCATGCCCATGGGCTGCCCGTTGCGAGCGGGGAGCGCCCAGGAAGACAATACCGTATAATTTTACAAAGGTAATCACCGCCATCCCACCCACCAGGGCCAGGGCCGGCAGAATCAGGGCGACCAGCGGCAAGGGAGAGGTGAGACCATCGTCAAGTGCGGCCAGATAGAGGAACAGTTCTCCCACAAATCCGTTCAGCGGCGGTAAACCGCAGATCGCCAGTGAGCCGATCAGAAACAGGGGGGCGGTGATTGGCATTTTTTTTGCCAAACCACCCATCAGATCGATTTCGCGGCTGGCGGTGGCATGGATCAGAACCCCGCTTCCCAGAAACAGAAGTGATTTGAACAGGGCGTGATTGATAATGTGGATGAAGGCGCCAAAAAAGCCGCACACGGTCAGGAAGGTGGAATGGGTCTGCACTCCAACCAGTGCCACCCCGATACCGATAAAAATAATACCGATATTCTCGATACTGCTGCACGCCAGCAGTCGCTTCAGATCTTTCTGGACAGCGGCCAGGGCAATGCCGTTCAAGGCGGATACAGCACCAGCCGCCAGGATCAGCCAGCCGAGCCAGGGCGGCAGAACATCAAAAAAAGAAATGGTACGCAGAATGCCGTACACTCCCATCTTCAGCATCAAGCCGGACATCATGGCGGAAACATGACTGGGAGCATTGGCATGGGCTCCCGGCAGCCAAAAGTGAAACGGCATGATGCCGGCTTTACCACCAAACCCGATCAGGGCAGCCACCAGCATGATACCGGTCAACGGTGACGTTGAAACGGCATGAAATCCAGGAAAGGTGTAACTTCCCGTCACGCCGGCCAACAGGGAAAAGAGGACAAACAAGGCTGCCGTCCCGCTGTGGGTTGCCAGCAGGTAGACCATGCTGACCCGGCGCACTTCCTGGTTTTGCTGATCGGCTGTCAGGAGAAAGTAGGCTGACAGGGCCATGATTTCCCATGCCATCAGGAATAAAACCGCATGGCGCGCCATGACCACCAGCACCATGGCAGCTGCAAAAATTCCGATAAAGAGGGTCAATTTGCCGGCATGCGCCTGTTTATCGGCCGGCCAGTAGGCGAGTGAATAGATTGAGGCACAAGCGGTAATCAAAAAGAGGGGGAGCAGGAACAGAGTTGAGAGGGGATCAATGGAAATAAGCGCCGGACCAAAGGGGAGTGACCAGAGCAATTCGTAGCTTCCCCCCGTTTTACCTGATAACAGTTGCGCAACGGCATACTCGCCCATCAGGGATGCAACCACCGAGACAATGGCCGCCAATCGCTGTCCAAACAGAGGACGACCGATCAACAGCGCCGGAACGCCTGAAAAAGCCAACAGCAAGGCGGCTGTCAACAGACATACCGTCGGTTCAGAGAGAAAATCCACAAAAAGCCTCGATTTCAGTTAACGAGCAGCTCCCCAACAATCGGTTCGGGCGGACATGTGCGTTGCCACCAGCAATATGTGTTTAAAAATTTTATGACACATACAAAAAATATATGGTATAAAAAGTCATACGTCAATTCATTTTTATACAGCATTCGACCACCCGACAGCAGCAGGAGAACAGAGTTATGCCCAATATACGTTTGAACATCACCTTGCCGACCCACATCGTGGATGATATCAAATCACTGTATGGCCAACGGGGATTGAGTCAGTTTCTGGAAGAAGCGGCACGGGAAAAACTTGCAGAAGTGAAGAAGAAAGCATACAAAGGGCTGATTGAAGGATACCAGTCAACTGCGGCAGAAACCATAGAGGTACTGAAAAAGTTTGAATCAGCCGTAACGGAGAAACGTGATGTTTAAACGTGGCGCGATCTATGCCGTCAAACTTTCACATACTGATCAATCAGAACCCTCGATTTGTCCCTGCCTGGTCGTCAGCAACAATATCAGCAACGAATTTTCTCCCGTGGTCACCATCATTCCGCTCAATTTCACCAACCTGGAAAAAATCTACGAATTTGAGACCTTGCTGCCGGCAACCGCTAACGGCCTGAACCGGGATGCCAAGGTCAGTTCCCACATCATCATTACCATCGATAAAACCAATATCGTGGGAGAACGTCTCGGTTTTCTTCCCAAAACCATACTGCAACAGGTTGAAAAGACCTTGCTGCTGCAACTCGGTATCGAAGAAATCCCCGGGAGTACCAAAGGATAACCGACCATGCAACTGGAACCGCTTGAAGCCGCCCAGGCTCTGAATGTGGATGAAAAAACCGTGGTGCGCTGGATTAAAAAAGATAACCTGCCGGCCGAACTGGTGCAGAGTGAGTATCGCATCAATCCGGTCGACCTGCTGGAGTGGGCCACGGAACGGGGGATCAAGGTCAACCCGGCGCTCTACAAAATGAGTGACGCCGATAACCGTCCCTTGCCGACCTTGAGTCAGGCACTGGAAGCGGGTGGCATCCATTGTGGCGTCCACGGCGATGACACCACCAGTGTCCTGTCAAATGTGGTCAAACTGCTGGACCTGCCGCCGGAAGTTGATCCTGACTTCATCCTGCAGGTATTGCTGGCCCGGGAAGCAATGGGAACCACCGCCGTGGGAGACGGCATCGCCATCCCGCATGTCCGCAACCCGATTCTGGTACAACTGCCGACCCCCAAGATTGCCCTCTGCTACCTGATGAACCCGATCGACTTTGACGCCGTGGATGGCAAACCGGTACAGATTCTGTTCACCATCATCACCCCGACCATCAAGATGCATCTGCATCTGTTGTCAAAACTCGCCTATTGCCTGCGTGACCCGCGCCTGCGCCAGGTACTGGGGCGTGAATGCAACCCGCAGTCAATCCTCGCCATCGTTCGAGACATTGAACAGGACATTGGAAAAGGGGCATCATGAGTGGCGATCTCCCTGCCATACTGATCGTCTGCGCCGCCATCCTGGCAGCCTGCTCCGGCCTGCCGCTGCTGTTCCGTCTGGGAAGCGCCAACTTCGGTCAGCGTCTGGCAACTGCCGGCATACTGGTGGCAGCGGCTGCCGGCATCTGCGGTGCCATGACAACACTACTGACCAGCACACGGATCATCTGGTCACTTTCCTGGCCCTTCCCCTTTGGACCGGCCACCATCGGCGTCGATCCCCTGACCGCTTTTTTTGCGCTCCCGATCCTGCTGGTCGCGGCCTGCTGCAGTATCTATGCACTTGACTACTGGCCGGCCAATGACCATCCCCGCACCATCCGCAAGTTGACCTTCTTCTTCGGCCTGCTGGTCGCCAGCATGCTCCTGACCACCATGGCCCGTTCCACCGGAATCTTCCTCTTGTCATGGGAAGTGATGGCGCTGGCAGCCTATTTTATTCTGACCACCGATGACCACACGCCGAGCGTGCGGGACGCCGGAACGGTCTACATGATCTGCACCCATACCGGCACGCTGGTGCTGTTCGCCTTTTTTGCACTGTTGCAGGCCGCATCGGGTAGTTACATTTTCCCGGCCGCCGCCACCCTGGCTGCCAACTCTCCGCTGGCAACCACACTCTTTCTGCTGGCGCTGTTCGGCTTCGGCTTCAAGGCCGGGATCATGCCATTCCACATCTGGCTTCCGGCTGCCCACGCCAATGCCCCCAGCCATGTTTCCGCCATCATGTCGGGAGTGATCCTTAAAATCGGGATCTACGGAATTGTCCGCTCACTCTCCTTTTTCAGCGCCCTGCCACTCTGGTGGGGGATCGTGCTGCTGGTGCTCGGCATGCTGTCGGGGGTAATCGGCGTGCTGTTTGCCCTTGGGCAGCACGACCTCAAACGGCTGCTCGCTTATCACAGCATTGAAAATATCGGCATCATCGTGATGGGGCTCGGGGTGGCAGTCATCGGCATTTCAAGCGGTTCCCGGCTGCTGATGCTGCTCGGACTGGCCGGCGCCCTGTTGCACGTCCTCAACCACGCCACCTTCAAGGCGCTCCTGTTTCTGGGGGCCGGATCGATCATCCACAGCGTCGGCACGCGGGAAATCGACCGCATGGGTGGACTGTTGCGCCGCCTCCCCTGGACCAGCGTATCGTTTTTAACCGGAGCGGTGGCGATCTGCGGGTTACCGCCACTCAACGGCTTTGTCAGTGAACTTCTGATCTACCTCGGTTTTTTCAATGGAGTCATCATTCAGGAAGGGGCAGCGGCCTTCAGCTCTGCTCTGGCCGCCCCGGCCCTGGCGTTGATCGGCGGGTTGGCAATCGCCTGTTTCGTCAAGGTCTTCGGGGTGATCTTCCTCGGCGCCCCCCGCTCGGCAGCAGCCGAGCACCCCCATGAAGCCGGCTGGTCCATGCGGATTCCGATGCTGCTGCTGGCGCTGGTATGTTTCGCCATCGGACTGTTCCCCCTGCTGATCGCGCCGTTGTTAACCACAGCTGTCGCTTCCTTTTTCCCGGCCAACGCCCCTTCCCTCCCCGCACTGGAGTCCCAGGCGCCACTCGGCGCATTGACTCTGGTGGGGTTCGGGCTGTTGTTGATCACCGTCGGCGTGACACTCTGGTATCGGCGACGTCTCCGTGCAACCACGGTAGCATCCGGCCCGACCTGGGGGTGCGGCTACCTGGCTCCCACGGCACGCATGCAGTACACCGCCTCCTCGTTTGCCGACCTGTTGATCAATCTGACCGCCGGGATCCTCAGGCCCGATCGTCACCCCCCAACCATCGAGTCCCCCTTTCCCACGCCGCAACGTTTTTCCAGCCATCTGCCGGAAACCGTGCTGGAGCAGATCTACATTCCCTTGTTATCGTGGGGATACCGCAAAGCGCTCCCGATCCGCCATCTGCAACACGGCCACCTGCACCTGTACATCCTCTACACCTTTATCACCCTGGTGGTATTACTGCTGATCAGCCTGTAACAAGACTATTTTACTCTTGTTTTTTGATCTCATTTCCTCTAGTTATGACAAAACTTCCTAAATTAGGATTACAGGAACTCATATGACTCAAACTGCCATCCCCTCACCTCCGCCAGCGACACGCGGCGTCATCACCCAACTGCTGCTGGACGAACAGCTGCTGACAGCCGAGCAACTGCGCTATGCCGAGCGCATCAAGTCAAAGCTGACCAGCGCCAAAACCATGATCGACACGCTGATTGAGCTGGGGTATGTCACCCGGGAGCAACTCAAGGAGACCTTGCGCAAAAACGAGCTCAATGTGCGCCTGGGTGATTTTCTGGTTGAACTGGGATACCTGCAAACAGCTGATCTGCTACAGGCGCTCGGCCTGCAGAAAGAAGCCAACGGGAGTAAACGGCTGGGGGAAATCCTGATCGAGCGTGGTTTCATCGAAGAGAAGAAACTGCTGGAAGCGCTTTCCTACCAACTCGGTTATCCGCTGATTGAACTGACCTTCACCACCATTGACCGAACCCTGCTGGCACTGATCCCGCTGGCGATCTGCCGCGAATATTCGATCCTGCCGGTGCGGCGGGAGGAATCGTTTGTCATTCTGGCAGTTGCCGACCCGCTTGATCAACGCGTCCATCAATGCGCCCACAAGTTTTTTGGCGACCGGGGCAAGCTGGCGCTCTCGGCGAAAGAACCATTGCAGGAAGCGTTGAATGCCCTGGAACGGACCTCCAACCGCCAGCAGGCTGCCGACGACAATACCATCATCGGCATCATCAATACGCTGCTGGAAGATGCGATCAGCGACGGCGCCAGCGATATCCACATTGAACCGATGAAAGACCGCCTGCGGGTGCGTTTCCGGCTGGATGGCGTCCTGCACCACCACAAGGATTTTTCCCGGGAGATTGCGCCCCAGCTCTCGACCCGCCTGAAGGTCATGGCCCAGGCCGATATTGCCGAAAAACGGCGTCATCAGGATGGCCGCATTCTCTTCCCCAGCGTCCGGCACGGCATCAACCTTGACCTGCGGGTATCTTTTTTCATTACCATCTATGGCGAAAAAATCGTCATGCGCTTGTTGAACAACAAGACGACCCTGCTCGACCTGAAAGAGATCGGCATGGCTCCCCGCATGCTGGAACATTTCATCGACGAAGCGGTGGAAGTGCCAACGGGCGTGCTGATCATCACCGGGCCAACCGGTTCCGGCAAGACCAGCACACTCTACAGCTGCGTCAATTATCTCAACAATATCAACACCAGCATCATCACCGCCGAAGACCCGGTGGAAATCGTGATCGACGGTATCTCCCAATGTTCCATCAACGCCAAGATCGGCGTAACCTTTGAAGAGACCCTGCGGCATGTGGTCCGCCAGGATCCGGACGTGATCGTACTCGGTGAAATCCGCGATCATTTCTCCGCTGAAACCGCCATTCAGGCTGCCCTGACCGGTCACAAGGTCTTGACCACCTTCCATACCGAAGACAGTATCGGCGGCTTGATCCGCCTGATGAACATGGAGATCGAAGCCTTTCTGATCTCCTCCACGGTGGTCTGTGTGGTGGCCCAGCGTTTGTTGCGCAAGGTGTGCAGCCACTGCGCCGAACCGTACCAGCCGACTCCGCGCGATCTGTCACGCCTCGGCATTACCGCCAATGACATCGTAGGGGGGGAGTTCAAGCAGGGACGTGGTTGCAAGATGTGCCGTTTCAGCGGCTATAAAGGGAGAGTCGGGGTATTCGAGTTGCTGGTGATGAATGAGCTGGTGAAAAACGCGATTCTGACCAACAAGAGTTCCTACGAGATCCGCAAGATCAGTATCGAAACCTCCGGCATGGTCACCCTGCTCGAAGATGGTCTGGTCAAAGGGGCACGGGGTGAAGTTTCTTTGCAGGAAATCATTTCCGATCTTCCCCGGCTCGGCAAACCACGCCCGCTGGCCGAATTACGCAGAATTCTGGGAGTTACCGCATGAAACAGGAAAAACCACTACTTGAGTTAATTAACGAGCACCTGCAGGGGAACCTGCAGGACCTGCCGGTGTTCAGTTCAGTCGCCGTAAAGCTGCAACAGATGCTGGCATCGAGAAACTTCAGGATGGAGGATGTGATCGAGATGGTCAGCGAAGATCAGTCCCTGGCGAGCCAGGTGCTGAAAATCGCCAATTCCCCCTACTACGCCGGTCTCTCTAAAATCGCCACCATCAAGGATGCCATTGTGCGCCTGGGAGCCCAGGAAATCGCCAACATGGTGATGATGGCATCGCAGATGGCAATGTTTCAGTCGCAGAATGAGACCTTGAATAACGCCATGCAAGGGTTATGGCAACATTCCCTCGCCTGCGCCGCCGGCTCGAAGTGGCTGGCGAAAAAAGCCGGCTACACGGCCATCGCAGCCGAATGTTTCATGGCAGGACTGCTGCACGACATCGGACAACTGGCGCTGCTCAAGGTGCTGGATGACATCATCCGCGCCAGGGAAAGCAAGGCGCCACTCTCGGACGCCTTGATCTCGGAGATCCTGACCAATATGCATGAAGAGGTCGGCTACCGGTTGATGCAATCGTGGAGCCTCCCCGAATCGTATTCCAGTATTGCCATCAACCATCACCAAGCGGAGTTCGATCCCAACGACATCATACTGCTGGTGGTCAGATTATCCGATGCAACCTGCAAAAAAGTGGGTAAATCATTGCACCCCGATCCCGCTCTTTCGATCATTACCTTAGCGGAAGCGGGTTATCTCGGGGTTAAGGAAATAACCCTGGCCGAGCTTGAAATCGTGATTGAAGATGCCGCCGGCTTGAGTGTCTAGTTTCCGGAGAGCAGTCGGCAACCATGACCATCACTTGAGGTAGCGAACCACTGCCCGGTTATGTTGTTCCAGATTGGTTGAAAACTGATGGGTGCCGTCCTGACGGGCGACAAAATAGAGGTAGGATGACGCCTGGGGTTGCAGCACTGCCTGGAGAGCGTCACTCCCCGGATTACCGATCGGACCGGGAGGGAGACCTTTGTTGAGATAGGTATTGTAGGGGCCGGGGCGTTCGATATCTTTTTTGGTCACCTTGCCGCTGAAGGCCCGGACACCATAGACGGCGGTCGGGTCGCTTTGCAGCGGCATGCCGATCTTCAGGCGGTTATGGAACACCGAGGCGATCAACGGCTTCTCACGCGTATCCTTCGCTTCTTTCTCGACCATCGAAGCCAGTGTCACAATCTGCTGACGGCTCAATTGTCCACCCTTGGCCACAAGGTCCAGACGCGCGTACTCCTTGAAAAACTGTTCCACCATGTTACTCACCAGCTGCCGGGCTGTGGTGGCATGGCCGACCGTGTAGGTGGCCGGAAAAAGATACCCTTCCAGACTCTCCCCGTTCACACCGAAGTGCCGCATCAGCTCCTGGTCACGGCAGGCTGCCAGAAATTCGTCCCGTTTGAACAGACCCTGCTGATCTGACAACTCGGCGGCCTGATAGATGGAATACCCCTCAGGCACGGTAAAACGCCGCACATCAACATCACCATTGACGATCTTGGTCAGAATATCCCCGGCCGACATACCGTCATTCAGGCGATACTCTCCCGACTTGAGGCGACGCGCCTCACCACGCAGACGGGTCATCAGGGTAAAATGAAGCGTGCTGCGAATCAGGCCGTTCTGTTTCAGATCAGCAGCCAGTTTTTTGATGCCACTCCCCGGCGGGAGCGACAGGTCATGGATAGTGGAGCCGTTGCCGGTTGGCAGGAGACAATAGAGATACCAGCAGAGGGGGAGCAGCAGGGCGATTCTAAGGCACCATATGAAATGTATGTTCCGGGTGAGTTTTCCTGATGACATTGGCGAAGTATGGTTATAATTTAAACGCGAGTCAAGCCTGTTGTTTCATCGGCCATGACAAAACAGCCCCTCCATGTATGAAAGGATACCGGTATGCCCTACCCCGAACAGATCAACCTCCCCTTCAATTTTGCCGCCATCAGGGAATGGTTCAACTTCAGCCACCCGAACGGTTCACCGGCTGACGAACCGGAAACAGGGTACAGCATTATCCTGCGTGGCGCCGATGTGATTGTGGAACAGAGCGGCAACCGGCTGCTGCCGATTTTTGGTGAGTTACCCCAGGAGTTGCAACCACCCTCCCCTCCCCTGACGTTCGGTCGCTGGAAAGGATTGCCGGTGCAGGTATTCCAGCTTCCTTCCACGGTCGCCATTCCGGCTCCCTATCTGGCCGAGCCGTTCAACACGGCCGCAGACCGGCTGCCGGATGACCTGTTAACCTTGGCCGGCCTGGCCAAACAGATTCTCCATTGGGAACGGCAGAGCCGTTACTGTTCCCGCTGCGGGGGAACCACCGCGCCGATTCCGGGGACCTTCGGCAAGAAATGCACCGCTTGCGACAGCGAGCTTTTCCCCCATCTCCACCCCTGTGCCATTATTCTGGTACAACGGGGCGATCAGCTGTTACTGACCCGAAAGAAGGAGTGGGCCGCCGGACGATACGGGCTGGTGGCCGGTTTTCTCGATTTCGGGGAATCGCTGGAAGAATGCGCCATCCGTGAGGTCAAGGAAGAAACCGGAATTGACATTTGCAATGTGCGCTACCTGGGGAGTCAGAACTGGCCGTTCCCGGCCCAGTTGATGGCCGGCTTTGTGGCCGACTATGCCGGTGGCGAGATCGTCGTTGACCCGCACGAACTGGAAGATGCCCGCTGGTTTTCACGCCATGAGCTCCCCGATCTGCCGGGAAAGCGCAGCATTGCCCGCTGGATTATTGACACTGCGCTCTGAAACTCATTTTTCTGCACACAATAACAGCCGACAAATCAGCACCATACAAGGTAAGATCGCAACAATTGGTTATCACGCAAAAAAACTTGTTGACTCTACGTGCGATAACAACTATAAATGGGATTCTTCAGTTGACGCGGGGTGGAGCAGTCTGGTAGCTCGTCGGGCTCATAACCCGAAGGTC
>Ga0062383_10000041_pt1 | contig 31063 bp, 33 predicted proteins | sample DOMMetBare3Fresh_FD_59508 | JGI IMG/M metagenome (GOLD analysis project Ga0062383, IMG submission 59508) | Wetland sediment microbial communities from St. Louis River estuary, USA, under dissolved organic matter induced mercury methylation -... | ecosystem: Environmental > Aquatic > Freshwater... | reverse complement strand
CCCTATTTCCCTATTTCCCTATTTCCCTATTTCCCTATTTCCCTATTTCCCTATTTCCCTGTTGTGCCCTTGCTCGGCAGCTTCTGCTTCGCCTCAGCAACCGCCCCCGGCGTCAAACGCAACTCCCCGTCGATCACCACCGTTTCACCCGCCGCGCCCGGAAAGCTGGCGTTCACCGGTAGCAGCCGGTAGAAGACTACACCAAATATGAAGATGCGATTATGACCCGCGAAGCCATGTCAGCGGATGAAGATATCGACGTTTTTTACTCCTCATCAGCATCTCTCCGTGCTGCTTGCTCTCTGGCCAGCTCAATGGCAAGGTGCAGGCGGGATCGTAGCAGTTCAATTGGCGGAAGTTCCGTCAGATATTCCGCGATCCGGATTGATTTTTCGTCCAGTTGCAGCAGTTCCACCTGTTCGGCATCCGCTCCGGCGCAGAGGATCAGACCGATGGGCGATTCTTCGCCTGCCGCCCGCTCATGCTTGTCCAGCCAGCGGAGGTACAGCTCCATCTGGCCGGTGTGGGCCGGTTGGAAAGATTCCAGTTTCAGTTCAATGGCTACCAGTCGCCTCAAGAAGCGGTGGTAAAAGAGCAGGTCGAGATAAAAATCATCCTTGCCGACGCTCATCCGCTTTTGCCGTGCCACGAAGGTAAAACCGCTTCCCAGTTCCAGCAGAAACCTTTCCATCTCTCGCAGGATAGCGTTTTCCAGATCCTTCTCACTGAAGGCCCCCTGCAAACCAAGAAAGTCCAGTAGATACGGGTCACGGAAGACCATATCGGGCGTCATCTGTCCGTCACGCAGAGTGCTCAGTTCAGCTTTGATGACCGCTTCGGTGTTCTTGGACATGCAGTGCGTTCGTACAACATACCGCCAATCTTCTGCCGCAGGGTACGGACTGGCCAGCGCTCTACCCGGCACATCTCGGCATAAAATTCACGGGCAAGCGAGTCTTTTACAGGAAGAATCTCAATGAAATGACTCCAGCCCAATTGTGCCGACAGTGTCGCCACAATCTGCTCATCAGGAAATAACTGGAAAAATTGAACCATACGAATGATTGCGGTGTATGTGAATCCTCGTCCAAACTCGGCCATCAATTCTTGCGACACTGTCGCAAGAATCTGTTTTCCATATTCAGCGCGGCCTTCAGTTAGGTTTTCATGTGCTATCCGCCTGCCCAGTTGCCAGTAAAGAAGCGTCTGTTCGGCATTGGCAACCGTGGCCACTCGGCGGCGAGCAGAGTGGATCAACTCGCGCAGATCGGCGAGAATGCTTGCGGCATCAACGGTAACGGCAACTTGTGGTTGGGTGATCATAGCCTTACTCATGACTGTGCTCCTCCTCTTTAAGAAAGCAACCTCACAACCACCGTGTCACCAGCCGGGCGGTAAAAGAATTATCCACGATGTTCATATAGTGTTTCCCTTTAACTGCAGCCTGTCAGCTCAACCAGGCAACAGTGCCTTCAGAGTCTTGTTTGAAACAACAACTTGCATTTGTTTCGATGGCTGTATTGTTAAGGCGCTGCAACCATTTGCCGGGAGAAAGCACAAACGAGTTGCTGTCAGCCTCATTTTTAAACCTCTCGAATTCGAGAGGTTTAAAATCAGGATTGCTTAGCTGTTCCCAGAGCCCCAAAAGCTCAATGGTGCTACGGCTTCGCATCCAGTTTGTTAATGATCGCAAACGGTTCAGAACTGTTCCGGTAGATTATTCGGCCAGCCGGTCCCTCTTCTCGATCAAACGAATGAACACATCCTCCAGACTCGGCAACAGACCGTTCTCTGCCAGTTCCTGTTTCAACTCCAGCGGCGTCCCGATTGCCACCAACTCTCCCCGGTAGATCATGGCCAGACGGTCGCAGAATTCGGCTTCATCCATGTAATGGGTTGTGACGAATACTGTCACCCCATGGTCAGCCAGAGAACGGATCAGCTCCCAGAACCGGCGACGGGAGAGCGGATCGACACCGGAAGTCGGCTCATCCAGAAAGACGATCGGCGGTTCATGCAGAATGGCACATCCCAGCGCCAGTCGCTGTTTCCAGCCACCGGAGAGTTCCCCCGCTTTCGAGCCTCGACGCTCGGTCAGGCCGGCCATTTCGATCACCCAGGCGGTGCGCTGTTTCAACTTTTCAGGAGTCAGACAGTAGACTCCGCCATAAAAGGCGATGTTCTCCTCCACGGTCAGATCCTCGTAGAGCGAGAAACGCTGACTCATGTAACCGATGTTGGCCTTGATCTGTTCCGGCTGATCAATGATGTTACAACCGGCTACGCTACCGTTCCCGGAGGTGGGAGCCAGGATGCCGCACAGCATGCGGATGGTGGTCGATTTTCCGGCACCGTTCGGGCCGAGGAAGCCGAAGATTTCCCCCTTGGGAACCGAGAGAGAGATGGCGTCCACGGCGGTAAAGTCACCGAAGCGTTTGCTGAGTTTGTCGAGCAAGACAGCGGTCTCATCACCTCCGGCTTCAACAAAGGGGGATTGGGGGGGATTTGTCTCTCGGGCCTTTGTCGAAATCCCCCCTTGCTCCCCTTTTGCAAAGGGGGGCAACTGCTCCCCCCCGATTCGTTCAATCACCAATTGCTCAAGCGTGATGGCGCCGCTGTCCGTCAGTTCATCGGGAGTACCACAGGCGATCATCTGTCCGGCATGGATCAACCCGACCCGGTCACAACGTCCCGCTTCATCCAGATAGGCGGTCGCCACCACGATGGTAACCCCTTCGCCATGCAGTTCGCGCAGAATGCGCCAGAAATCGCGGCGCGACACCGGATCGACACCATTAGTCGGTTCGTCCAGCAGCAGCAGGCGCGGTTTGTGGATCAGGGCGCAGCAAAGCCCGAGTTTCTGCTTCATACCGCCGGACAACCGGCCAGCCTGCCGTTTGGTGAAAGGGGCCAGCCCGCTGAAGGTGAGCAGCCGCTCGCTCCGCTGCCGGTATTCGCTTCCGGTTACCCCGAAGATATCGGCATAAAAGGAGATGTTCTCCTCCACGGTCAAATCCGGGTAGAGCCCGAAACGCTGGCTCATGTAGCCGATATGGCCATGCACGTTCTCAACCTGTGACGGGAAGTGATGTCCGAGCACCGACAGTTCGCCGCCGGTCGGGTCGAGGATCCCGGCCAGCATGCGCAGGGTGGTGGTCTTTCCCGCCCCGTCCGAACCGACCAGGCCGAACAGTTCACCTTCCGGAATGGAGAGTGACAGGTCGCTTACGGCAATCAGGTCACCGAAACTGCGGGTGAGGTTGTGTGCATTGACAGCCATGGGTATACCTTTGCTCTGTGGCTACAGCTTTTGAGTTTCCGTAACGATCACCGCATCCCCCGGCATCCCCGGCTTCAACTCACCCTTCGGATTGGCGAGGGTGATCTTGATGCGGTAGACCAGCTTGACCCGTTCTTTTTCGGTCTGCACGTTGCGGGGGGTAAACTCGGCTTCCGACGCGATAAAACTGACCTGTCCCTCAAAATTGCGCCCAGGCCAGCTGTCAAAGCTCGCCCGGGCCGCCTGCCCCAGCTTGACCCGCCCCACCTCCGACTCCGGAATGTACCCCCGTAACCAGACCTGATCCAGCGCACCCACCGAGACCACCGGCGCACCAGCAGCCATCATTTCACCCGCCTCGGCATGCTTGGCCAGCACGATTCCGGCCAGCGGAGATTTCAGCACCGCCTGGGAGAGCCGGGTTTCCGACAGCGCCACCCCGGCAGCACTCGCCTCCAGCCGTGCCCGGGACTGCCGGACAGCATCCGGCCGCGCCCCTGCCTTGAGCAGCTTCAGCCGTTGCTCCGCCTCCCGCACTGCGGCGGCGGCAACATCCCGCCCTGCCACGGCAAACTCCAGCTCTTTGCGGGGAATCACCTCACGCTGGTACAGCTTCTCCGCCCGCCCGGCATCACTGGCTGAGCGGAGCGCCTCGGCCTTCATACGGGCCAGGGTCGCTTCAGCAGCCGCGATTTCCTCCCGGCGGTTACCCGCCTGCAGGTCAGCCAGCGCGGCCCGCCCCGCCTTTTCATCAGCCAGACGTGACGCCCGTTCCTGCTGCAGCTCATCATCCTCCAGCCGCGCCACCTCCTGGCCGATACGAACCGGCATCCCTTCGTCAACCAGACGTGACAACAGTCGTCCCGCTATCTTGAAGGAAAGCTCGGTGGTGGTCACCTCCACCACCCCCGATATTTTTAATACCTTGGCAGGGGACGATGATCGGCGGACCAGCAACAGCAGCGCCGCTGCCGACACAATGCCGATGACGGCAAATATAAGAATACGTTTGTTCATGATAAAAACCTCCCTGGGGCAGATTCGCTGTAATTTGAGCGCTTGTCAAGTGCGCGCTCCGGCAGGGAGCATGGCAAACGACTATTTTCTTGACGAAAGCGGCAGCGGTTGTTATATCAACAAATATTGATATAAGACTTTTACGAGATTTGATCTATGCTGCTTGAACTACTCAAGGCACTGGCCGACCCCTGCCGTCTCCGTTTGACAGCGGTGCTCCTGGCCGGAGAATTCACCGTGCAGGAATTGACCCGCATCCTGGAAACCGGGCAATCCCGTATTTCCCACCACCTGAAGATTCTGGTTGATGCCGGGATTCTGTCGGTAAAGTCCCAGGGAACCTGGAATTATTACCGGGTCGGTGAGCAGGCCCCCCTTTTCTGCGCCATCCGTCCCGCCTTGGAACAGGAGCTGGATAATCTGCCGGAACGGGGTCGCGACCTGGCTGCCGTGGCAACTGTTCTGGAAGAACGGCGGCGGCGCAGCCAGGAATTCTTTGACCGTCATGCCAACCAGTGGGATGAACTGGTACGCACCCTGCTGCCGACCCCCGCCTACCATCAGCAACTGCTGGCACTGCTCCCAACCGGAAGTTCGGCACTGGAAATCGGGATCGGCACCGGTCGGCTCTTGACCAGTCTGGCAGAGCGCTGCCGTAGCGTAATCGGCGTTGACCACTCCCCGGCCATGCTGGAAGAGACCCGGCGGCGCCTGGCGGAGCAAGGGGTGAGCGGAGTCGAACTCCGTCTGGGAGAGATGGCCCACCTGCCGTTACCCGATTCTTCCGTCGAGTGCGTGATCGCCAACATGGTCCTGCATCACGCCGCCGATCCTCGGGCAGTGCTGACTGAAATCAGGCGGGTGCTGGTCGCCGGCGGCAGGTTGATAATGGCCGACCTGGCCCGCCACCAGCGGGACCTGGTCCGGGAGCAGCTGGCCGATCAATGGCTGGGATTCGAGGAGCCGGAGCTGGCCGGCTGGTTACAGGAGGCCGGGTTTACCAGCATTGCCTGCCAGCGGATCGAAGGGACCAACGGCCAGGAGACGGTGCTGCTGGTGAGCGGAACCATTTAAATTTTCAATTTATGCAAGACGCGTTATGGCCATATAGAAATCCGAACCATATGAGACACCGTTGCCGAAGCTGGTAGACCGCGCGCCTAGCTTGGAAGCAAAGGTGAATGCACATCTGGAAAGGAGGAGGTTCATGCCATGAGAAATAATGCCATTATTATTCCCACCGATTATGCTGAATGGCTTGCCAGCCTGAAAAAACGGATCATCAGCGCCCGGCAGCGGGCACTTCTTGCCGCCAATGAGGAACAGATTCGGCTTTACCATGAAATCGGCGCGGAAATTTTGCAGCGGCTCAGCAGCCAGGGATGGGGCGCCAAAGTTATCGACCGGCTCTCCCTCGATCTGCGGGACTCTTTCCCGGATATGAAGGGTTTTTCTAGCCGTAATCTGAAATACATGAAAGTGTTCGCTCAGGTTTGTCCGGATCTTCAAATTGGGCAGCAGTCTGCTGCCCAATTGCCGTGGTTTCACATAGTCACCATCCTGACCAAGGTTTCAGACCCGACAGAACGGGAATGGTACGCTATTCAGACCGTGCATCAGGGATGGCCCCGCGTTACCCTGGAAGTGCATATCAAAAACCGACTGCACCACCGTCAGGGTGCAGCCGTCACCAACTTCGAGCAGCGACTTGCCGTACCCCACGCGGAGATGGCCGCTCAAATCCTCAAGGACCCGTATCATTTCGACTTTCTAGGCCTTGGCGATGAGGCGCACGAGCGGGACATCGAGAATGCCCTTGTCCGCCACATCACCCGCTTCCTGCTTGAGCTGGGTGCGGGCTTCGCGTTTGTCGGCCGCCAGTTCCGACTGGAAGTCGAGGGTGATGAATTCTTCATCGATCTGCTCTTTTACCATACCCGGCTCAAGTGCTATATCGTGGTGGAACTCAAGGCCACTGCCTTCAAACCAGAGCATGCCGGACAACTCAATTTCTATCTGGCCGCCGTGGATGCCCAGATCAAGGCACCAGACGATAAACCGACCATCGGCCTTCTGCTCTGTAAAACCAAAAAACGGCTTGTTGCTGAATATGCGCTTTCAGGTATAGACAAGCCCATGGGTGTTGCCGAATACCAACTCGTCCGCGCGCTTCCCGAGCCACTGGACACCTGCCTCCCCACCATTGAGGAGATAGAAGCAGAGTTGGCTGGGGATTCGGACGAGTAACGCGCCGAAAGGGTATAAACAGACCGAGATAGTGATGATCCCGGAGGAAAGGGGATAACCCTTCAATCATGCATATTGCAGCAAATCGTCCGAACGCAATCGTTGGTAGCCTATTTTGCTCCGATCTTGTTTCTAATGATTACATTGCCACAGCTGTTCCTGTTGTGCATGGACAAGACATGGCACAACATCATGTCAACTTCCGGAAAACAGACATAAAACAGAGAAAGCCTATGAAGTTAACCTTCGCCCAATGAAGTTGATATTGTAACAACACACATACAGTCACACAAACGGGCGACCCACCGGGTCCCCCCTACAAACACCATGCAAAACACCACCACAAAGGAGAATAACCATGTCACAAGATTTCATCGTAGCAGACCTTAGTCTGGCAGATTGGGGACGTAAGGAAATCAGAATCGCCGAAACTGAAATGCCCGGCTTAATGGCGATCCGCGAGGAGTACGCCGCCAGCCAGCCGCTCAAAGGAGCCCGCATCACCGGCTCGCTGCACATGACCATCCAGACCGCCGTGCTGATCGAAACCCTGACCGCCCTGGGAGCCGAGGTTCGCTGGGCCTCCTGCAACATCTTCTCGACCCAGGACCACGCCGCCGCTGCCATCGCCGCCCAGGGGATTCCTGTATTTGCGGTCAAGGGGGAAAGCCTGGAACAGTACTGGGATTACACCCACCGCATCTTTGAATGGAGCGACGGCGGTTTCTCCAACATGATCCTGGACGATGGCGGTGACGCCACCCTGCTGCTGCACCTGGGCGCCCGGGCCGAGCAGGACCTTTCCGTGCTGGCCACCCCCGGTTCGGAAGAGGAAACCATCCTCTTCGCTGCCATCAAAGCAAAGCTGGCCGTTGATCCGACCTGGTACTCCACCCGTCTGGCAGAGATCAAGGGAGTTACCGAAGAAACCACCACCGGCGTGCACCGCCTGTACCAGATGCACGAGCGGGGGGAACTGAAATTCCCGGCCATCAATGTCAATGATTCGGTCACCAAGTCAAAATTCGACAACCTGTATGGCTGCCGCGAATCGCTGGTGGACGGCATCAAGCGCGCCACCGACGTGATGATCGCCGGTAAGGTCGCCCTGATCTGCGGCTACGGTGACGTGGGTAAAGGGTCGGCTCAGGCGATGCGTGCCCTCTCGGCCCAGGTGTGGGTAACGGAAGTCGATCCGATCTGCGCCCTGCAGGCTGCCATGGAAGGGTACCGCGTGGTAACCATGGAATATGCTGCCGACAAGGCCGATATCTTCGTCACCTGCACCGGCAACTACCACGTCATCACCCACGAGCATGTACTGAAGATGAAGGACCAGGCAATCGTCTGCAACATCGGCCATTTCGACAACGAGATCGAAGTGGCGGCGCTGGAGCAGTATCAGTGGGAAGAGATCAAGCCCCAGGTCGATCACATCATCCTCCCGAGCGGCAACCGCATCATCCTGCTGGCCAAGGGTCGCCTGGTCAACCTGGGCTGCGCCACCGGCCACCCGAGCTATGTCATGTCGTCATCCTTCGCCAACCAGACCATCGCCCAGATCGAGATCTTCTGCAACCCGGGCAAATACCCGGTCGGCGTCTACACGCTCCCCAAACATCTGGATGAGAAGGTGGCGCGCCTGCAGCTGAAGAAGCTCAACGTGCAACTCTCCACCCTGACACCGGAGCAGGCCGCCTACATCGGTGTGCCGATGGAAGGGCCGTACAAGAGTGAACATTACCGTTACTAGAATCACAGTTATCCACTAAGTACACGAAGAAAAACATCGGATTGAGATAGATTCTGCAACAACTTTTTCGATGAATCGCCAGTTTGCTTTAAACGTTTGAATCTTTGTGAATCTTCGTGTCCTTCGTGGATCAAAAATGCTGATAATGGCATCTGTCACAGAGCCGCCCGGTTGCCGGACGGCTCTTTTCTTTTGGTCAAGGGGAGCAGTGCTTGATCCGGCCTGGCGGCTGTGCTATCCCTATGCCATTGACGGCTGTGAAAGGTAGCGCATGGGGATTACGACGAGGCAGAGCATTACAGCAGCTCCGGTTGCTCAAGCAAATGGGAGCACGCCGCTACCCGCTCAGGCAGACGCCTGCCGCGCCGGTTGCGCCGCCTGCTGCATCGCCCCTTCCATCTCCTCCCCCATTCCGGGGATGCCGGAGGGGAAACCGGCCGGGGTGCGCTGTGTTCAGCTGGATGACAACAATTTTTGCCTGATTTTTGGTACGGCGGAGCGGCCAAAGGTTTGTGAAAGCCTTCAACCGTCCCGGGAGATGTGCGGGGAGAGTTCCAGCGAAGCGTTGCAATGCCTGGCCGCCTGGGAAGAGGCGACCAGACCGCAATACTAACTCTTACTTCTTGTTACCTTCCTGATTGACCAGTTTCAGCACGGCATCGGTCACATCCTGGGCATCAACGCCATCGGCAAGGTACAACAACTCCTTCTTGACAATGATCAACGACAGATCACTCCCCTTGCCATACTCGGCAACCACCTTTTCAATTACCCCGAAGACCCGGTTGGTCTCCGACTCTTGCAGCTTGTTGAATTCGGTTTCCGTATCCTGGGCCAGCTTCTGGAAAGCCTCCACCTTTTTCTGAAAATCCTTTGACTTCGCTTCCCGCTGTTTGGCATTCAGGGTCGGAAACTGCCCCTCCAGGGTCTGCTTCAGTTTGTCAAGCTGCTTGCGCTTTGCCAGCACCTTGGCTTCCAGACTCTCTTTATTCTTGAGCAGTCCCGCCTTGACCGCTTTACCCAGTTCCGATTCCTGACCGACCCGACTGACATCGAGATAACCGATCTTGATTGGCTTGGCAGCCGCTTCCGGTTGCTTCACCGGCGCTACGACAGGTGGAGCAACTACGGCAGGAGTAGCAGCGGGCGCAGGGGCAACGACAGTTGCGGGGGGAGTTGCAGCCGGTGGCGATGGCGGTTCAGCGGCCAGCGCCGCCAACGGCAGGAGTGTTACAACCAGTGAGACAACCAGCAGTGCCAGCGGTTTTCTGATGTTCATGCGACCTCTCTTTTCTGTGATAAAGATACATACGCGCGATAACGGCGCAGGTTAAGCAGGCCTGCCAGTGCCAACAGCAGCAACAGGATGGACAGTAGCGGATGGGCAATCAGCGCCACCAGCGCCACCAGCGGCGTCAGCAACAAGCGGACGACCAGACGGAACAGCGCATGTTGGGCAATATAATCGGCAATCGGCGGACTGATGCGGTAATACAGCGCTACTGCCGCTTGACCCGGCTGATTGGTCAACAGGTAGTTGTCGCGGAAATCCCGTAACAGCTGGACCTGGGGATGCAGGTAGCTGCCATAGGCGGCGGTGGCGATGAAACAGCCGGAGGATGAACCGCCCCCACCAGTACTTGTGGTTGTTGACGATGAAGTGCCGCCATTCGTTGTTGTCCCCTGGACAGGCGGCTCCGGTAACGCCAGTGAACTCCCATCGGTACTGAATACGGCGGCATGATTATCAACGCTGGTGGTGTTTGCCAGCAGCAGCGCCACTTCATCGGTGGAGGGATTAAGTTGTGAAAAACCGGGGACGGTATAGCTGGTGCCATTACTGTTGGCAAGGATCTCGGTTACCAGCCCGTTACGGTTGAGAAACAGTGTGACACCGATACCACTGGTCTTACTGATCGTAAGGACCAGATTACTTATTGCCGAAGATGGAGTGAATTTAAAATAGGCAAAAGAATAGTGGGGAAGCGTGATGCGTGGTTGCGGCGTAGTGGAGCTATTGACCGGATAACTGCCGTAGGTTGCCACAGGAACTTCAAAGTGGATCCGGGCGAGTTCATTGGTATGGCTGCTCCAGTCACGCAGATAGACCCGTTTGGCAAAACCGAAGAATTCCGCTCCCAGGGTTGTGTTATAGCTTCCACTCAACACGCTGTTCACAACCGGCGCCATCGGGACATCAGCTCCTCCACCGGGAGAGTTGTCGGGTGCCAAGGCTTGCCAGATGTCACGGATAACCCCGCTTCCGAACCGTTCCGCCAGGTAACGGTTGAACAGCCAGCGACTGTAACCGGCACCGGTGTTCAGAGCATCACTGCCAACTGCCAGATCAAGACTGCTAGTGCTTTTGGCAAACCAGGCCGGCAGATAATTGTAGAGCTGGTTGACCGAGTCATACTTTTCATCTTCAAACCAGGTCGAGGTTGCTTCGCCGTACCAGACATCGAAATAATAGTTATAACTGTACTGGATGGCGTGGTGAAATTCGTGGGCCGCGGTGATCTGCAGGCTTTGCAGGGGGGCATAGGGTCCACCGGAAGCATTGATAAATTTACTGTCGGTGAAGTTATTGTCAATCTCCATGTAACTGCCAAAGGCGTTGGGGTAGCCGGGCGCCGGGAGCGCCGTGGTGCTGGTGGTTTGACCGTAGAGTGATTGCGGTGCCAGATCACGCAGGTAAATATCATAGGGGGTGCTGGAGGTTGGCGGTAGCCGGTAACCAAGATTCCGATAAAAGCTGTAGACCTGATCATAGGTGGCGGCAACCTGTTCCACCCAATCGGGAATAAAGTTAAGATTGGCATCTGTCATGGGGGGCGCATCGGAACCGCTGGTGGCGTAATGGATCCTGAAATGGGATGAGAGCAGGGTACTCTCGCCACTCAACACCGGCGCTAACAACTGTTTTGCCAACGCCTTCTGGGTAGCCGGTTGCAGCTGTTGCCAATCGCGGTGCAACCCTTTTTTCAACGGTGTGCCGCAGTGGGGCTGATCAGCGTTATCCGGCGACACGGTCAGGCTGGTCGCTTTGGCGGCCGCGGCGCCAGCGCCAAACTGCTGCAGATAAAAGTCATCCAGCGTCCCGGCCTGTACGAAGCCGGCGCCGGCCAGCAGGGCAATTACGACACCGCCTCTGACGATCAAGTCTTTCATATGACAACCTTTCTTCCTCAGGTGACAATTTCAGAGAGTTGATACTATACCTGTTGTTTGACTCTTGGCAACATGAAGCTTTGCTGCTACAGTTACGCCATTCTTATTTACGGGAGCGATTATGGCTACAACTCATCACCAACTGATTATTCTCGGCGCCGGTCCGGCCGGATATACCGCTGCCATTTATGCGGCACGGGCCAACCTGAACCCGGTGCTGATTACCGGTTTGCAGCCGGGGGGGCAATTGACCACCACCACTGAAGTCGACAACTGGCCGGGAGATCCCGGCGGGGTTCAGGGACCGGAATTGATGGAGCGAATGCGCCAGCATGCCGAGCGTTTTAATGTCCGGATGGTCAACGATTCCATCGTCAAAGCCGACCTGCAACAGCGCCCGTTTCTGCTGGAAGGTGACTCCGGCAGCTACAGCTGCGATGCCCTGATCATTGCCACCGGCGCATCAGCCAAATACCTGGGGCTCCCTTCGGAAGAAGCATTCAAGGGAAAAGGGGTTTCCGCCTGTGCCACCTGCGATGGTTTTTTCTACCGCGGCAAGGATGTGGCGGTGATCGGTGGCGGCAATACGGCCGTGGAAGAGGCGCTCTACCTGGCCAACATTGCACGCCACGTGACCGTGGTACATCGTCGCGAAACCTTTCGTTCCGAAAAAATACTATCCGATCGCCTGATTGAAAAAACCCGTGAGGGAAATATCACCATCGAATGGCTGCACACCCTGGACAAGGTTCTGGGGGATGCCAGCGGCGTCACTGCCATCCGCATTCGTCATCGCAGCGGCTCAACCAAGGAAATTCCGGTGCATGGGGCCTTTATCGCCATCGGCCATTCACCCAACACCGGCATCTTCGAGGGGCAGCTCGACATGGATGGAGGCTACATCCGCACCTCCTGCGCACTGGACGGCAACCGCACCGCCACCAGCATTCCGGGAGTGTTTGCCGCCGGTGATGTGCAGGACTACATCTATCGCCAGGCGATTACCTCCGCCGGCACCGGCTGCATGGCCGCGCTGGATGCGGAACGGTATCTGGACGCCCTGAAACCATAGGAGCGGCTATGTCGTCAAATCCCGATGATCTGGAACAGTTGCTGCTGGAAGTTCGCAAAACCATCGCTGAGAACAGTCGTTTCCTCAAAAAACTGGGAGACGAAAGCGACGACGATGAACAGGAAGAGCAGGAAGAGCGGCCGGTCGACCCGGACGATTTTGAAGAACTATAAGCGACGATGGAGAAGCGATGAAAACCACAATTGAAGCCCAAATCCAGCAACACCTACAGGTGATGAGCGACATGAAAGCACGCATGCCGGAACAGATCGCCCAGGCGGTCGATTGCCTGGCAGACGCTTTCCGCTCCGGCCACAAGTTGCTGGTAATGGGGAATGGCGGCTCAGCGGCCGATGCCCAGCATTTTGTAGCGGAGATGGTAGGGCGTTTCAAAATGGAGCGGGGCGCGCTCCCTGCCGTTGCGCTTTCAACCGACACCTCGATCCTGACGGCCGTCGGGAACGATTATGGCTTTGATGCCGTCTTCAGTCGTCAGGTGGAGGCACTGGCCGTTAAGGGGGATCTGGTGGTGGGAATCTCCACCAGCGGCAATTCACCCAATGTACGTTCGGCGTTACAGTTGGCACGGGAGCGGGGATGCGTGACCATCGGCCTGCTCGGCAAGGACGGCGGGAGCATCAAGCAATGCTGCGACATTTCCCTGATCGTGCCGTCGGACGACACACCCCGCATTCAGGAAGGGCACATCACCATCATTCACATCATCTGTGATCTGGTGGAAAAAAAGCTGTTTGCATAACTACTACAACAAGGATGGGTATCAGATGAAATTTACCAAAATGCAGGGCGCCGGAAATGATTACGTGTATGTCAACTGTTTCAAGGAGACGATTGCTGATCCGAAAGAGACAGCGATCAAGGTATCCAACCGCAACTTCGGCATCGGTTCCGACGGTTTGATCCTGATCATGCCGTCGGAAGTGGCCGATGTGCGGATGCGGATGTTCAACTCCGACGGTTCCGAATCCGAAATGTGCGGCAATGGCATCCGTTGCGTGGCCAAGTACGCCTATGATCACGGCATTGTGACCAAAACCGAGATAACCGCCGAAACCGGCGCCGGGATTCTGACCCTGCAACTGACACCGGGAAGTGCTGGAAAAATCGAGAAGGTACGGGTCAACATGGGCGCTCCCCGCCTGACGCGGGGTGAAATCCCCATGACCGGTGATGCTGCTGCCAAAGTGATTGACGAGCCGCTGACGATTCTGGATCGCACCTTCCGGATTACCTGCGCTTCCATGGGTAACCCCCACTGCGTGATCTTCGTTGATGATGTGGAAAATTTCCCGGTTCACACCTACGGACCGCTGATCGAAAACCACGAACTGTTCCCACGCCGCACCAACGTGGAATTCATCCAGATCATCTCACGCACGGAAATCCGTCAGCGGACCTGGGAGCGGGGCGCCGGAGAGACCCTGGCCTGTGGAACCGGTTCCAGCGCGGTAACAGCCGCCTGCGTACTGAACGGCCTGACCGAGAAGAAACTGCTCAACCATCTGTCGGGTGGTGATCTGGAAATGGAATGGGCCGATGACGGCAACATCTATATGACCGGACCGGCGGTGGAAGTCTTTTCGGGTGAGATTGAACTGTAATCAGATCCCGTGTTATAAAAACAGCGGAGCGGCCGAGGGGGGTATCAACCCGGCGCGCTCCGCCCGTTCCAGCAGACAACTGATAGCACGCTCCCCCTCCTCTCCCAGATCGTTTGAAAAATCATTGACGTACAAATCAATATGGGCAGCACACACCTCAGCGCTCATCTCCTGTGAATGCTGGCGTATATAGCCGCCGGCTTCCCCGGGATTACTGCGGGAATAACCAACCCCCTGCTGCAGCGAACGGTCGATCTGGCGGATCACATCCGCCCCCAGTGAGCGGCGCGCCACGATCCCCCCCAGCGGGATCGGCAGACCGGTTTCAGTTTCCCACCATTCCCCCAGATCGACCAGTTTATGCAGACCAAAACCGTGATAGGTGAAGCGGGATTCGTGGATAATTACACCGGCATCCGCATTGCCACACAGTACCGCATCCATGATTTCGTTGAACGGCATGACCAGAAAATTGACCAGTTGCGGATCGAAAAGCTGCAGCAGCAGCTTGGCGGTGGTGTAGCGTCCGGGGATCGCGATGGTTTTTTTGCGCAACGAGGCAGGATCGCACGGTTCACATGCCACCAGCAGCGGGCCGCAACCACGCCCCAGGGCACTGCCGGAACGGAGCAGCGCATACTGGTCTCGCAGATGTCCGAGGGCATGGTAGGAGACCTTGCTCACATCCAGCACCCCCTGCAACGCCAGTTGATTGAGCGTTTCCACATCCTCCAGCCGTTCATGGAACGAGAGACCGCCCGTATCAACCAGGTTATGAACCAGGGGATAAAACATGAAGGTATCATTGGGACAGGGGGAAAAACCGAGGGTTAGTGGTGTCGCAAGCTTGGTCATGACAAAATTCCTCCTCCGAGTTTGCTGATTGTATTTGATGTGGAGGTTATGATAGCATCCGGCTACATTTTATTTGGGGAGACAACGATGAAAACAGTTTCTGTCGTGTTCAGTCTGGTTGCACTGGTCGTTCTTGACGGCTGTACCATGTTTACGGCCTGGAAAAGCATCCCCCCACCGGGTGGCTGCGATCAATGCCATACCTTGGCGGTCTCCACAAACTGGAGCATTACCTATCGCGCCGCAAGCATTGCCGATGAACGGGGACGACAGTCATTTCAGACGCCGGAATACAACCAGCAGCCGGCCGGCCGGATGGAATCGCCGCTGGATAACCGCAAGGTTGAGGAACAAGCCTGTTTTGAATGCCACAAAAGCCCCAATGCAGCCCATAAGGGACATAAGGGACGTTTTCATCACTAGGGAAATTTGCGCGGCTCCCCGCCGGGCAAGCCAGGGGGGGAGAGGATGAAACGGTCGTCTCCCACGGCGCGGCTATAGGGGTTGGCATGGGGATCGGGATATTCCCGTGTTGGACGGAAGAAGCGGATTTCCTTGACCGCCAGCAACGGATAGGGATACTCGGCTCCGTCCCGCGCCTGAACCCGCTTACCTTTGACCTCGCCAACCATGGTAACCAGACTCCCCGGACGATACATCACCGGATCGACCAGTTCTACACTGACTGCCAGAAATCTCCCGCCGCTGGGAGACAGTTCATTCGGCACACCATTTTCATACAGTCCCAGCTGCGCCACCTCCAGCGTCGTAACATCACCACTGCTGACCAGGTTGGCCAGAATCCCCCCCACCAGCACCGTTTTCCCCACATAGCTCTCCGGCTTGGCTGACAAGGCAGCATAGTCAATCGCCGGAGTACTGACCAGCTTCATCCCGGACTCGCTCATGACGTGTGAGCAACCACTGCAACAGAACATCAGACCAACCAGCGCCAATCGTATCAGTTTCATCTCAAACCTCCCTGACCATATATGTGTGCGGCTGAACAGAGTTTGATGCACTTCCCATTCCACAATCAGAACGGATATCCCAGCCCGACAAACAGAGCCGGTCCGTCCGTACCGAGCCCGATATCCACCCGGCCAATGATGTTCGGGCGTACCACTGCCCGGAACCCGACTCCGGGATTGATCTCGAACTGACGCCATTTCCCCCGGTCAAGCCGTTCCATGACAGCGCCAACATCTATAAAGGGCGCCAGCTCCCAATCGGCATTGACATTAAACACTTCCCAACGGAACAGACGAATGCGCTGTTCCAGATTGAGCAGAAAATAGCTGTTATCGACAAAGCGGTTGCGCCCATAGCCACGCAGGGTGGTTTCCCCCCCCAGCAGACTCTGCTCCAGAAACGGCACGTCAGCTCCCAAGGTCTGGTTATATACGACCCTGAACACGCCGATATTGCTCCGTTCGGCATTAAACGGGATAAAACCCTTGGCTTCCCCTTCATAATGCCGATAGTCGGCGGAACTCCCCATAAAGCGCGCGCTGCTCTCGATGGTTGCCTTGGCATAGCCGCCATAGGTCGGCATGCTGGCTGAATCAAGGGAGCTGTACACCAGTGATATCCGTTGGGCATGGGTGGTGAAACCGTTGATTCCGGGGACCGTGGCGTTGTTGAAGCGCTCGCCGATATATTTGACCGACGAAACCGCGCCCGGTTCGATATCCACATCACGAAAGCGCTCCCCCACAACCAACTGCAGGTGATACCCCAGATCATAGCCGGCCGAGAGATTGAATCCGGTTTCATGGTTGGTGTAGTTCGATTCCATCTGCACCGGTGTTTTGGCGTTAAAGCCGAAAAAACGGGATGAGCCGTCGCGCAGGGTAAACACGAACAGATTGAGTTCCAGCTTTTTATCCAGATAGGTTTTATCCCGCAGCTTCAGTTCAAAATCTTCGTTAATCTTGGAAGATTTGGAGAGATTGGTTTCCCAGTAACGATCAGCCGAGGGGTAAAAAGCACCATAGAGTGTGGTGGTAATGCCGAAGTTCTGGTTGTGGTTGACCTGGGGCGCCAGCAAGGTGCTGATGTTATCCTGTTTGTCATGCAGCAGAAAGGCTGACAAGACGCCGGCGGTGATCCCTTCGTTGGGAGAAGAGGCAATCACCGGCAGCGGAATCGTCACCACCTTGACCGTGGTATCAAAGGAATCATTGGTCAAGGGATAGGGGAGCGATGAGCGCGGAACCGTGGTGGTGCAACCGGTTGCGATCAACAGTGCCAGCAACACTGTCACCCTGAAAATCTGTGGTAAATAAAACATAATCATGGGTCGAATTAGTACCACCGCAGGACTGCTTGTGTCAATCGCCGCTTGAAGAACGGAGCGTTTCCCCGTATACTATCATGCTTTTAGCGCTGATCAAGCAGATCAAACATTCCGGGAGCATCTATGACAATCGCAGAGAGCGTAGCAACCATGGCAGCCGAGGCACGTGAAGCCTCACTGGTGATGGCACGGCTTTCCATGGGAGAAAAAAACCGGCTGTTGCTGGCCATGGCAACCGCTTTGGAAGAGCAGTCCGCCGTTATCATTGCCGCAAATGAAAAAGACCTGGAAGCAGGGAAAGCCAAGCAGCTCTCCAGCGCCATGCTCGACCGCCTGATGCTCAACCCGGCCCGGGTAACCGCCATTGCCGATGCCTTGCGTGAAGTGGCCGCCCTCCCCGATCCGGTTGGTGAGATCAGCAACATGCGCAAACGCCCCAACGGGCTGATGGTCGGAAAAATGCGGATTCCGCTCGGCACGATCGGGATTATTTACGAATCACGCCCCAACGTGACTGCCGATGCGGCAGCGCTCTGCCTGAAAGCGGGCAACGCCGTAATTCTGCGGGGAGGTTCGGAAGCAATCAACTCCAACCGCGCCATTGCGGCAGCGCTACAGAGCGCCATGACCAGCCTCAGCATCCCGGCTGCGGCGCTCTCCCTGATCCCGTTTACCGAGCGAGAAGGGGTACTGGAGATGCTCAAACAGGAGGAGTTCATCGACCTGATCATCCCCCGCGGCGGTGAAAGCCTGATCCGCTTTGTGGTGGAAAACTCCCGCATTCCGGTCATCAAGCATTACAAAGGGGTGTGCCACGTGTTTGTGGACAACGGCGCAGATTTTGACATGGCCGAACGGATCATCATCAATGCCAAGACCCAGCGCCCCGGCGTCTGCAATGCCCTGGAAACGGTGCTGATCCATGCCGATGCTGCCGCAGAATTCATTCCTCGCCTGACCACCACCCTGGGCGAGTTGGGGGTTAAGCTGCGCGGTGATGAGCGTTTCTGCCAGTTGGCTCCATCGGCCACCCCTGCCACGGAAGAGGACTGGTACGCCGAATACCTGGAACTGATCCTGGCCTGCCGGGTCGTCAAGGACATGGATGCAGCCATTGCCCACATCAACCGCTACGGCTCACTGCACACGGAGTCGATCATCACCAATGACTACAGCCGTGCCCAGCGCTTCATCCGCGAGGTAAACTCCAGCTGTGTCATGGTCAACGCCTCCACCCGTTTTGCCGATGGCAACCAACTGGGGCTGGGCGCAGAAATCGGTATTTCAACCACCAAGCTGCACTCTTTTGGCCCCATGGGGCTGGAAGATCTGACCACCACCAAGTTCATCGTCTACGGCGACGGCCAGGTGCGGGAGTAATTGGATGACGGAAATAAACCAACTCAAGCAACGGCTGCTCCAGCGCATCTCCCAACAGGGGCGTATGACCTTTGCCGACTATATGGCAGCCTGCCTCTATGAACCGGGACTGGGGTACTATACCTCACCGGGGCGGAAGGTCGGCACCGCCGGTGATTTTTATACCAGCATCTCGGTGCATGCCGCCTATGGCCGTGTGCTGGCGCGCGAAATTGCCCGGATGTGGCGGTTGATGGGGACACCCTCCAGCTTCACCCTGGTGGAATGTGGCGCCGGGCACGGACGGCTGGCGTGCGACATCATGGATTTTCTGGCTGACCGGGAACCGGAATTCTACTCATCCCTCAACCTGGTGTTGATCGAGCAGGAACCGACACTGGCAGAGGCCCAACAAACGCTGCTGAATCGCCACGCAGCAAAACTTTCCTGGCAATCTCCCGCAGCACTGGCCAGTGGCGAGTTCCGTTTCAGCGGCTGCCTCTATTCCAACGAGCTGATCGACGCCCTGCCAGTGCATCGCGTGATCATGACCGACCAGGGATTACGGGAAATCTACGTAAGCAGCCAGGAAGATGAATTTACGGAACAGCATGACGAACCATCGACCCCGGCGCTGGCTGATTATCTGCAGCGGCTCGGCATAACCCTCTACCCCGGCCAGGAGGCGGAAATCAACCTGACGGCGGTTGACTGGCTGCAGGCCGCCGCACAAGCCTTGCAAAGCGGATATCTGCTCACCGTTGATTACGGTTATCACGCCCCCGAACTGTTTGCGCCGCACCGTCAGCACGGCACCCTGCTCTGCTATTATCGCCATCAGGTGGAAGACAACCCCTATATCAGGGTGGGAGAGCAGGACATTACCTCACACATCGATTTTACGACCCTGATGCAACGGGGTGAGGAGTTCGGACTGACCACGGAATGGTGCGGCGAACAGTACCGTTTCCTGCTGGCGGCCGGTATTGTGACGGAGATCGAAGAGCATGAACAGAGCAATGTTTCGGCAGAAGACAAACTCCGTCTGCGGCTGGCACTCAAGCGCCTGATCATGCCCGAGGGGGGAATGGGTGACACCTTCAAGATCCTGGTCCAGTCCAAAGGGATGGCAGCGGCAGCCAAGGGGGGCCTGCTCTGTCAACGCCCCATAGGAGCATGAGTTGAACATCGCAGCAGCGAACATTCGTACCATTATCTTTGATCTGGATGGCACCCTGTATACGTCCGAGCCGTTTGCCGCCCTGATTCAACAGGCCGGGTGCGACTACATGGCCGGCGTGCTCGGTATTTCAGATTCCGAGGCAAGAGAGCTGATGGTAACTACCCGCCGCCGGCTGCAGGATCAGCGTGGTACGGCCCAGACCCTCTCCACCATCTGCACGGAACTGGGGGGCAACGTACAAGATCTGCACGCTTTTTTCACGGCCAACCTGCGACCGGAAGCGTACCTGCTGCGCGATGAACGGGTGATTGCCTGTCTGGCAAAACTGGCGGCACGCTACGAGCTCTACCTGTACACCAACAATAATCGCGCCCTGACCACCCGCATCATGACCATCCTCGGATTTGAACCTTTCTTTACCCGCATTTACACCATTGATGACAACTGGATAGCCAAGCCGAATGATCAAGCCATCGACCGGCTGTTGGGGGAAAGCGGCCTGAAACCGGAGCAGGCGCTGTTTGTGGGGGATCGTTACGACATCGACCTGCGCCTGCCGGAACAACGGGGTTGCCCGGTTTACCTGACCCAGAGCACAGATCAGCTGCTCAGGCTGGAATCGGCCCTGTCAGGCGAGAGATAATCCACCAGCTCCTGCATATCAGCCGGCATGTCTACCGTAAATTCCAGGTATTCACCGGTGGAGGGGTGAATGAAACCGAGCGTGCGGGCATGCAACGCCTGACGTCCCAGGGAATTGATCATTTTTTTCAGCCGCGTATCAACCAGATTATTGCCGCGACCACCATCGGGATAGAGCGGGTCTCCCAGTAACGGAAAGCCGGCTTCCGTCAGATGAACCCTGATTTGATGGGTCCGCCCGGTTTCAAGACGTAATTCCACCAGTGAAATCCTGCCATAGCGTTCCTTGACCCGCCAGCGGGTAACCGCATGCTTGCCGTGGGTTACCTTCCCGGACAAACGGAGCCGTTCCGTTGGATGGCGCCCGATCAGCCCCTCGATTTTCCCCGTCTCTTCAGCCGGATTACCAAACACCAGCGCCTGATAGATCCGCTTGACGGAATGGACATGAAACTGAGCCGCCAGGTGATGGTGGGCCCGGTCATGTTTGGCCACCACCAGCACCCCCGAGGTCCCCTTGTCAAGACGGTGCACAATGCCGGGACGGATCTCACCACCGATACCGGAGAGATCGGTGCAATGGGCCAGCAGCGCATTGACCAGCGTCCCTCCGCTGTTCCCCGGCGCCGGGTGAACCACCATACCGGCCGGTTTGTTAATCACGATCAGGTCGTGGTCTTCGTACAACACCGTCAAAGGAATATTTTCCGCCTGGGGCTGGGCCGACACCAGCTCCGGAACTTCAACCGTAATCCGTTCTCCCCCCCGCAGCTTGTACGAGGAGCGCACCACCTGGCCATCAACCAGCACCTGACCATCTTCAATCAGGCGCTGCACATAGGAACGGGTTTCCCCCTCCAGCTGCCGGCTGACAATCACGTCAAGCCGTCCGCCAGCCACATCTTCTGCAACAATAAAATCATAGTTTTTCATCGGGTAGCTCTCCACATCTTTATCACCGCAACCAGGCTGATTAACAAACATCTCTCCTGCCATATCTGGCAGGAGCTGAATAAGTAAAGGCGTCCCCGCAACGGGCACGCCTTGTACAAACAGCAGACAACCAATCTTCAAACAGTTACCAGATCGATGACTCTATCTTACCGGCCCGCTTGATCAAGACATCCACAATGGCGGTTTCATAAACAATTTCAGGATTGATATCGGGTGAGACACGGGTCAGAAAGTGCTGCCGTCCCTCTTCCAGCTCTTCCTGCAACAGATCGAAGATGGTGTCGTTCTTAATCCCCTGTTCCACCTTCTCCTTGTTGTACATGGCAACATCGGAGAGAATGGCACGCGCCAGCCGTTTTGCAAGATCCGGATTGTCAATCAGACTCATGGTAGGTATCCTCGTGTTGTTCGGTTCCGAATTATGATTGGGAACCGGAAGTAAGTTACTGTACCCGCAAGGCAAAGTAGATGCTGGCTGCTCCACGCCGCACCAGAATCGTCAAGCGACTCCCCTTGCCCGCCTTATCGATCGTGCGTTGATACTCTGCCGCCGATTGAACTTTGTTGCGATTAATGGAAACTATCACGTCCCCGCGACGAATGCCAGCTTCATCAGCAACGCTCCCGCGCGCCACATCACGAACCATGGCGCCACCGTTGTCACCGTCATCCACTACCAGGCCAAGCTGATCAGCTTCACCAACCTGTTGATGTGGCTCCCGCACCCGTGACTGCTGTTTCGGCGCACTGTCGGCACTGGCAACATTCATGTTCAACGCCAGCTGCTTGCCGTCCCGGATCACCGTAACCTTGGCGCTTCCCCCCACGGCAGTTTCCGCCACCAGCCGTTGCAGATGGGAGGGGTCTTTCACTTCCGTGCCATTGAACGAGATAATCACATCACCCTGGTGAATCCCCGCCTTATCGGCCGGACTACCCTTGAGCACATCGTTGATCAACGCACCTTTGGCCTGCTGCAATCCGAACGATTGTGCCAGTTCTTCCGTAATTGGTTGAATCGTAACACCCATGTACCCGCGGCTGACGGCGCCCCTTTGCATCAGTTGGGTAAAAATCGGCTTGGCCATGTCAATCGGAATCGCAAAACCGATCCCCTGCCCGGCCGCCACAATGGCGGTGTTGATTCCGACCACCTCACCATGGATATTGAGCAGCGGGCCGCCCGAATTACCCGGATTGATGGATGCGTCGGTCTGGATGAAATTTTCGTAGGTCTCGATCCCCACATTGGAACGGCCGGTGGCAGAAACCACCCCCACGGTCATGGAACGCTCAAGGCCGAACGGATTGCCGATGGCAATCGCCCACTGCCCCACTTCCAAGCCGTCGGACTTACCGAGCACCGCTGCCGGAAGGTTGGCGGCATTGATCTTGATCACCGCAATATCCGACTTCTGATCACCACCGATCACCTTGGCGTCGTAGACCTTGTCGTTGGAGAGCTTGACCTGCACACTTTCCGCATCCCGCACCACATGGTCATTGGTGACAATATAGCCATCGCTGCTGATGATAAAACCGGAACCAAGGCTCTTGTCCCGTTTGAACTGGGGCGCTCCAAAAAATTCCTCAAACATCGGGTTCATTTCAAAGAACGGCTGGACAATCTTCTTCTTGCTGATGGTAGAAATATTGACCACCGAAGGGGTGACCTTTTTAGCAACCGTACTGAACGCCCGTTGGGTGGTCAACAGTTCCGCCGGAACATCCTTGACTGGCGCCTCGGCTTCACCAGCTTTACGTTTTGACTCCAGAAACAGGGGGGTATCGTTCTTGTTAGAGCAGCCGGCGCTCGTCAGGCTTGCCAGCAGCAGACAGAGGGATATGGAACGGTGAACGATTTTGTAGTTCATAGGTGCGCTACCACGTACGGAAGGATTCAAAAACGTTAAAATAGTAGTCACTGTTACGACTTCTGTCAATGGATTTAACCTGGAAAAAGAGCGCGGTAAGCCGCCGCATATAGCTAGGCACGGGCAACGGTCAGACTGTGGACTTCCCGTGCCCCGGCAGTTTTCAACACCCGGCTGCATTCATTGGCCGTGCTGCCGGTGGTGAACACATCATCCACCAGCAGTACCACCCGTCCTGCCACATCGCCTCGATCATGCAGCCCAAAGGCTCCCTTTACGTTGAGCCGCCGCTCTTCGGCGGCAAGGTTGACCTGTGGTTCGGTCCAGCGAATCCGCCGCAGCAGTTCCCGCTGCATCGGAATCTGCCACGCTGCGGCAAGACGTTCCCCCAGCAAAACTGCCTGATTGAATCCCCGTTGCCGCAAACGCTTGGAGTGCAGCGGAACCGGGACGATCACGTCGACCGCCAATGACCTGACATGCTCACTCAAAGCGTTGATCATCAACAGCGCCAGCGGCTTACGCAGCAGGGGGCGGGGGGTGTATTTAAAGTTGTGCAGCAGTTCTTTAATTCCCCCCTCATAGCGATAGGGAGCACGGGCTGAATCAAAACGGGGGGGATCGGCGCAGCAGGCGCCACAGCGATGATCAATTCCCGCTCCGTCGAACGGTATGCTGCAGATCGTGCAGCAGGGGGAGCTGACCGGCGATAAAGTTTCATGACAAGCGGGGCAAAGATGCAGTTCGCCGGCCGAGTGGAGATGGCAGCGGCAGAGATGGCAGAGGGGAGGAAAGAGCAGATCCAACATGGTGTCCAGCAAGGTCGGCTTCATGGCGTCAGGGGAGTCGTTCCCCCCTCCGGCTGCCGAGTCGGATCAGCCGGAGGGAGCAGACGTGGTTCAGAAACCAAGCTCGGCATTGACAACCAGCACTCTCAGATCGACCGCCCTTGGCTTGCGATCAATAATGGTGGTGACACGACAGAGCCGGTCTGGTGCATTGCAATTGGCGCAAAAACCGGTATGGGCACAGGGAGTGACAAAGGAAAGCCGTTTGGCGTTGGGAGGTGTTGCCCAGTTTTTGACCCGCATGATGGCATCCTGGGGGGTACCATCCACCAGCTTGTTGCGCCCCACCACCACGATTACCATGCGGGGTCCAAAAAACATGGCCGCCACCCGGTTGCCGGTGGCATCGATATTGACCAGTTCCCCATTCAGGGTCAGGGCATTGCTGCCGGTCAGGAACAGGTCGCTGGTCAGTTGACGACGCATTACTTCCAGCTTCTGCTCCCGCGACAGATCGGGGCTGCTATGGTTGAGGATCTCTTTCCCCTGCTGCTGCAGCACCCCCTGAACACCAAGCGCAGCAATCGACATGGAACCGCCGAAGCCGACCGTGCGAGCCGATTCAGCCGCGTTCACAATATACTCGGCAGCTTCAGCGCCGGTAGAACAATAGAGCGCCGTAAAGCCGTTTTTTCCCAGTGATTCAACCGCCTTGCGGCACTTCTGCTCATGGGTCCAGAGAGCCAGTTCTTCAGCCAGTGACATGATCGCTCCCTATTTCAGCACCTTGACCGATTTTATGATGATCGGTTCAACCGGCAGATTTTGAAAGACCATATTCAGGTTCTGGGTTTTGGCAGCCACGATTTTATCAACCACCTCCATACCGCTGACAACCTTACCGAAGACCGCATAGCCATGACCATCGGGCTGGGGACGATTGAGCATATTGTTGTTGACCACGTTGATGAAAAATTGTGACGTACCGCTGTCAGGATCCGAGGTGCGCGCCATGGCAAGGGTACCGCGATCATTTTTCAAGCCGTTGTCCGCTTCATTTTTTACCGGTCCTCTGGTCTGCTTCGGCTTGCGATCAACGGTCATACCACCACCCTGAGCCATGAAGCCGGGAATAACGCGGTGAAAGATGGTGCCGTTATAATAACCGCTGGTTGCATACTCAAGGAAATTCTTGACCGAAAGCGGCGCTTCCTTGCTGAACAACTCCAGTTTGATCGTTCCCAGGGTAGTTTCCATTTGCACCTGCGGATTCTTTTTCTCGGCGCCACAGGCAATTGCGGCCGTAAGAGCAACCAGCATGACAACCATCAGCAATTTTTTCAACATACAAACCTCCATCTCCATAGGGTGAACTGCGTTGGTGCCAGCGACTATAGCGCAAGTTTGAAAAGATGGCAAACCGGGAGAAGTGCACTTCCCGCCGATTCTGACCGGTTCCCCAGGAAAATGGATTGACAGGGGCGCTGCAATCATCTAATTTACCAGCATCGCTGGGGGAGTTTCGACTGAGAGCGGCTGGAAATGCCGTGACCCTTTGCACCTGATCCGGGTAATGCCGGCGGAGGGAAGCGCATTGATGCAACAACCAAAGCCGCTACCTAAGCGGCTTTTTCCATTTGTGGGGTGAATATGAAGATAATCGTCAATGGTGAACCGGCAGAGCTGCAGGAGCAATGCACGGTGGCCGAGTTGCTGGATGCACGCGGAATCGGACGTGAACGGGTAGCGGTCGAGGTCAATCGGGAGATTGTGCCGCGCGCGGTGCACACCACCCATGCCTTGCATGACGGAGACCAGGTAGAGATCGTACACTTTGTCGGAGGAGGATAGCATGCCGCACACTACAGATTCATGGACAATTGCCGGGCGCACCTTTAATTCACGCTTGATGGTTGGTACCGGTAAATACGCCAGCTTTGAGCAGACCGCCCTGGCACTGGAAGCATCGGGAGCCGAAATTATTACGGTGGCCGTACGGCGGGTCAACCTTGACCGCTCCAAGGAATCACTGCTGGACTATATTGATCCCAAAAAATACACCCTGCTCCCCAATACTGCCGGTTGCTACACTGCCGACGACGCCATCCGCACCTGCCGCCTGGCGCGGGAAGCGGGGATGTCCGATTTCGTCAAGCTGGAAGTGCTGGGTGATGAAAAGACCCTCTTTCCGGACAACGAAGAGCTGTTGAAAGCTGCCAAAGTGCTGGTGGCCGAAGGATTTACGGTGCTCCCCTACTGTAGCGATGACGTAATTCTCTGCAAAAAACTGGAAGACCTGGGATGCGCCGCCGTGATGCCGCTGGGCGCCCCGATCGGGAGCGGTCTCGGTATCCGCAATCCCTACAACATCAGGATTATCCTGGAAAACGTATCGGTGCCGGTTATCGTGGATGCCGGGGTCGGCTCGGCCTCCGATGCTGCCATCGCCATGGAACTGGGGTGCGCCGGGGTCTTGATGAACACCGCCATTGCCGGCGCCCGGGATCCGATTGCCATGGCACGCGCCATGAAACTGGGGATTGAAGCCGGGCGGCTCTCCTACCTGGCCGGCCGTATACCGCGCAAGCTGTACGCCAACGCTTCCAGCCCCCTGGATGGAATGATCGGCTAAGCGATGCAGAGCCACTTGTACCTGATAACCGATGCTACCCAAACGGCAGGAAGGTCACTTCCTGCCGTTGTCGCTCAGGCGCTGGAAGGTGGCGCGCGGATGCTGCAGCTACGGGAAAAGGAGCTCCCGCCCCGGCAACTGTTTGAGCTGGCGCTTGAATTGCGTCAACTGACCAATCGTTATCAGGCCCAACTGATCATCAATGATCGCCTGGACATTGCCCAGGCCGTGGGAGCCGACGGGGTGCAGCTCGGTATTGCCGGACTGCCGGTGACGGAAGCCCGTCGCCAGCTGGGCAACAACATGCTGATCGGATATTCGGCCCATGGAGTTGCCGAGGGAGTCCGGGCTGCCAGCGATGGGGCTGATTTTGTCACCTTTGGTCCGGTCTTTGATACCGCTTCCAAGCGTTGCTACGGTGCTCCGCTCGGCCTGCAGCAGCTACGGCAAGCAGCCACGGAGATTTCAGTCCCGGTCTATGCTCTGGGAGGTATAAGCGCGGCAACCGTTGCGGACGTGATGGCAACCGGCTGTCATGGCGTGGCCCTGATCTCGGCTATCATAGCGGCTCACCACCCCGGAGATGCAGCCCAGGAATTACTCCAGACCATTTCCCAATGCAGTCTCTGATCATGACACAATTTCCTCCCCAGATTCATCCCGAGCTGCGCCTCAACTCCTATGGCTACTACCTGCGTCAGCGCTTTGGCTGCCGGGTCAGCAAAGTCAATGTGGATGCCGGTTTCACCTGTCCCAATCGTGACGGGAGTAAAGGGGTCGGTGGCTGTATCTACTGCAACAATGTTTCCTTTTCTCCCAAGGAAACCCAGGCCATCCTCCCGATTGAAACACAGATGGCAGCGGGAATGGCCTACCATCGCCAACGGCTCGGTTCCCAAAAATTCATCGTCTATTTCCAGAAATACACCAACACTTACGGCTCGATCGAGCACCTGGCCGACCTGTATCGCCGTGCCCTGGCAGGTGATGACGTGCTCGGCATTTCGGTCGGCACCCGCCCCGATTCCCTGACCGATCAGGCGCTGGAACTGCTGACCGAGATCGCCCGCGACCACTATGTCTGCCTGGAACTCGGGCTGCAATCAGCCGATGATGTCATCCTGCAAAAGATCAATCGCGGGCACACGGTGGATGAATTCCTGCAGACCGTCCAGCGTGCCAGCGGTCGCGGTTTTGACATCTGTGCGCATTTGATCCATGGATTTCCCGGCGAGGAGAGCGATGATTTTCTGGCCGCCGCCGACCTGATCGGGTCACTGCCGATCACCGCTCTCAAAATCCACCAACTGCATGCGGTTGAGGGGACCGAACTGGCCGCCATGTACCACCGGGGGGAATTCGTACCGCTCTCACTCTCCCAGTACATCGCCACCGTAGCTGACTTTCTGGAGCGGCTGCCAGCGCGGATCGCCATCCAGCGCCTGTACGGTTCGGCCCCCCTAGATATCTGTGTGGCCCCCCGCTGGGGACTGAAAAACAATCAGATGTGGTATGCCATAGTCAACGAATTGCACCGTCGCAACAGCTGGCAGGGATGCCGGCTGACATGAATTTCAGGAGGCACGTGCCATGATCAAGGTCGCAACCATCAGCGAAGTCCCCAATTTCGGGAAAAAAGTCGTCTCGGTCAATGGGCAGGAGCTTGTGCTGGTCAACATCAAAGGCTCTGTTTTTGCCTTTGAAAATGAATGTCCGCACCAAGGTTCCCCCATGACTTCCGCCATCGTCAAGGACAACTATGTTTCCTGCCCGCGTCACGGCTACCGCTTCAACCTGAGCGACGGGACGTGCAGTGACCACCCGGAGTTCACCCTGCGCACCTACCCGGTCGAGCTTGCCGGCGCCGACATCCTGGTTGATCTCGGTTAGGGAAATATTTTTTTGCATTCAAACACATTTATGGTATGAATTAATCCATACTGTTCAGTACCATTTTTCCGGAGGTCTACCATGATAATTCGTTCTGCGAAAGTAATTCTGGCCGTTCTGCTCCTGGTTCCTACCATTTCTCTGGCTGGCTGGAGAGATGTGCTTGATGCCACTGATCGGGTTAACAAACTGGTAGTCGACCGCCCGGCGCCTGCTCCGCCGGCGGAACCGGCAGAAGCAAATGACGACGCTCCACCACCACGCAATGAGCCACCCCGGTCAGCCCCGCGCGCTGGCGATGATGCCCATTTCATTCAGCCTGATGATTATTTCATCAGCAAGGAAGAGTTGGGTGATAACTCCTACATCTATGTCTACCTGGCCAAGATGATCGCCAAGCCGAGCGCCTCAACCAAGGACGAGGGGGAGTTCATGAAGGTGCATGACGGCCAGAATCAATGGACTAATATTTACTGGCAGTCACGCATTGCCTCCCGGGATGAATTGAAGCTCGGCATGCATTTCATCGCCTTCCACGACAACAATACCAACGGGATCTATCAAGCTCCCAAGAAAAAAGACCGGGCCCGGGGCGGCACATGGTGGTATGCCAAAATCACCGACATGTCCGATATGTACAAAGGGTTCGTGACGGTTTCAGGAAATTATAAAGTCGGCTTGAACAATATCCGGATACCGATCGCACCGGCGCGCTAATAACCGCTCCGGCAAGTTTGAATTAACATCGCAAGCGGGGATGGAACAGTTGTTCCATCCCCGCTTGCGTATCCCGCAAAGCTTCAACCAAAAACAACAGCCGAACCACAGAGGTTCTCAGAGAATACGAATAGGTATGTATAAGCGACACGTTTAAAAAAAGAAAATGACGCCAACGATATTAATAGTTTAATATTCCTCTACGTTCCTCTGTGCCCTCTGCGGTACATGCTTTTCTTAGATTCACAATCACCTACCCGCTCACCCATTGAGCAGCTTTACCGTCTGCCTCCCGTCGGCATAATAATCAATAATATTGTAGCAACCATAGCTCTGTTCAATGTTAAACATCCCCTGCAGGTGCGCACCGATGGCGTTGAGCAGGATCACCCGGTTCACACCGCCGTGGGCCACCACCAGCACATCCTGCCCGCGATGGCGCTCCACGATCTCGTGGATCACCGGCATAACCCGCGCCTGGAGATCCAGCAGGTTTTCACCCTCCGGAACCCGGTAGTCAACCAGGTTGGCAAGCCGTGCCTGCCACTGTTCCGGCCAGCGGGCGGTGATTTCATTCCAGGTCAGCCCTTCCCAGATCCCGATATTCAATTCCCGTAATTCCGGCCTCTGCACCGGATCAAAGAGATGGCCGGCACAGATGATATCCGCGCCGATGGTACAACGGGAGAGATCGCTGCAGTAACAGGCTGCCAGCGGTGTTTCGGCCATTCGTTCCTTCAGACGGTGGTATTGTTCCAGGCCGACATCGGTCAGGGAAACGTCGGTCTGACCGTTGTAACGTGGCTGTTCGTAACCAGCCACCTGGCCATGGCGAACAAGGTGAATACGTGTATGGGGAGTCATAAATATCTTCTTTCCTGTAACAGAAATGGCAAGGCAGGCAACTGCCTGAATAGTGGTTGATAGAAACAAAATAGAGCGCTCGGGTCAACCGAAAATCAAAACAAACTGCTCAATAAAATTGCAGCTGTTCAGAATCTACTCGCCCACCATTTTATCACCAGTCCACAAACAGCAACACAACATGTTGCAATCACAGTAAATTTAAAGTTGGCACGCTCTGTGTATTAGTGATTACATTCATGATGGATGACTCAAAGACAGACATCCAACAATAACTCTACAGAACGTGCAACGATGAAATCGACCAGGAAATCATCCACTCACAGTTCAAAATCAACGATGAAAAGGAGAGGGACAATGAAACTCGGCAAAATCATGACTATGGCGGCAGCACTGGTGGCACTGGGAAGTAGCGCAGCAATGGCAACTCCTTCAACACAAATCTGGATTCCTTCTACTGATGTCAAGGGGTTCAAAGAGTTTCATCTCGACATCGATAACTACACCCGCTTTTCCGGCAAAACTGAAAACGGCTGGAACCCCAACCTGTACAATATCGGTTTGAGCGCCGGCGTACTCCCTTCGGAAAACATCAAACTGGAAGTCGGCATTGACTTCCTTAAATCCGGTTACCAGAACGACGCAACCTACGGCTATGACCGGGCCCCGCTCTACTTCAACGCCAAACTGGGGACACCGGAAGATGCCTTTGGCATAAAAGGACTCCCTGCTTTCGCCATCGGTGGCTATAATCTCGGCACCTACGAGAAACTGGAAAAAGGGCTGACCACCCGCCAGAACATCACCTACGGCCTGGTTGCCAAGACCCTGCCGGTCATCGGCC
>Ga0062383_10000038_pt1 | contig 32648 bp, 29 predicted proteins | sample DOMMetBare3Fresh_FD_59508 | JGI IMG/M metagenome (GOLD analysis project Ga0062383, IMG submission 59508) | Wetland sediment microbial communities from St. Louis River estuary, USA, under dissolved organic matter induced mercury methylation -... | ecosystem: Environmental > Aquatic > Freshwater... | reverse complement strand
AGCGCAACCACGATGTCGCGATCTTCAGCAGTGGTCTGCGGGCGCACCAACGCCAGATCTCCCTCGCGGATGGCGGCATCAATCATGGAGTCTCCCTTGACCCTCAGAAAAAAGGTCCCTCCCGAGCGGGCGGCAGTACGATCCAGGGAATGGTATTCCTGGATATCTTCCAGCGGCGGCTGGGGGATACCTGCGCGTACCGTGCCGACCACCGGCAGCAACAGGGGAGAGGCTTGCTCCCCCCCGATCATCCCTTGACCGGTTACGGGGTGTGCTGTCTCGTGAGGGATCAAGCGGATGCTGCGGGAAATGCCGGGGGTGCGTGCCAGAAACCCCTTTTTTTCCAGCGCTGCCAGATGGCGCAGCACCCCCTGGTTACCGGAAATTTGCAGATGTCCGGCAATCTCCTGCATGGTGGGGGGGTAGCCGTAGCGGCGCTGGAAACTGGCGATGAAGTCGTAGACGGCTTGCTGGCGTTGGGTGAGCTGGTTCATGGGGTTTCTCCGTAGTAGTTACCGTATGGTACCTATCACGGAGCGTGTTGGTTGTCAAGGGAGCTGTGTTAACTTGAATTCAGCTGTTGCAAGCTGCCAGCATTCGTGCTGACGTGCTGTTTCTGTAATTCCAGGCGCATTGCGCTACAGCCGATAAACTCGCCCTGCAGGCTCAGACAGTATCGGCTGTTGACGCTCCATTTTGCCAGGAATTACGACGAAACACCCCTGATGCACTCATTACGGCAACTTACAACAGCTGTATGAAGAGCAAAACGAAGGCCGGTTCCGCTCTGCAGAAACCGGCCCGTGTGGGGATTGGAAAAAACTGCCGTGGCGGATCTAGCAGTTACGTTCGTAGAGGATCCGCAAACCATCCAGCGTCAGGAACTCATCAACTTCGGTGATGCTGCGGGATTCGGGGGCAATCAGCTTGGCCAGTCCGCCGGTGGCAATCACCTTGGGATCATCCTGACTCTCCTGCTTGATGCGGCTTACGATTTCATCCACCAGGCCGACGTAGCCGTAGAAAATACCGGCTTGCATGGAGTTGACCGTGTTTTTGGCGATGATGGCGGGAGGACGGGCGATGTCGATGCGCGGGAGTTTGCTGGCACGCTGGAACAGCGCTTCGGCTGAAATGGCGAGTCCCGGAGCAATGGCGCCGCCGCAGTATTCTCCCTGGCTGTTGACATAATCAAAGGTGGTGGCAGTGCCGAAATCGACGATTACCAGCGCCTGCTGATGCTTCTCGTAACCGGCGACGGCGTTGACGATCCGGTCGGCGCCGACTTCACGGGGGTTGTCATACTGGATCGCCATACCGGTCTTGATCTCCGGTCCGACCACGTAGGGGGTGTGGTGAAAAAAGTCGCGGGCAATCGCCTCCATGACGCCGGTCAGGGGGGGGACCACCGATGAGATGATGGCGCCCTTGATCGAGCTGAATGCCAGTCCCGCCTGGGTAAACAGGCCGTGCAGCAGGACGGCGTATTCGTCCGAGGTGCGTGATTTATCCGTCGAGAGCCGCCAGTGCTGCGCCAGCGTCTTGTTTTCATACAGACCGAGCACGATATTGCTGTTACCGACATCAATTACCAGAAGCATTCAGAGTACCCTCACATCTCCGCTATAGATTCGTTCAATCTTCCCGTTATCCAGCTCAACCAGCATGGCGCCGTTGTCGTCGATACCGGCAAACAGCCCGCTGATCCGCTCCTGTCCCCCATCGCTCACTTCCACCCGGCGGCCATTGGCGTTGCACCTGGCTTGCCATTCGGCGCGCACCGGTTCGAATCCGAGCCGGAGGAACTGGTTATACAAGTGATCAAGCTGGTTGAGCATGACGGCGGCCACATGACTGCGCACCACCGGCTCTCCGGTCTCCAGCAGCAGCGAGGTCGCCGGGGTACGCAGGTCGGGGGGGAATTGTTCCCTGGTCATGTTCAGGTTGATCCCGATGCCGAGAATGACAAAATTGATCCCGTCGGTTTCGGCGCTCATTTCATTGAGCAGGCCGGCAATCTTACGCCCCTTGATCAGCACGTCGTTGGGCCATTTGATTTCCGGGGAAATCCCGGTGGTGATCTCGATTGCCTGGGCCACTGCCACGGCCGAGAGGAAGGTGAGCTGGGGAGCCTGGTACGGCATGATCTGCGGTCGCAGGATGATTGAACAGTACAGGTTGACCCTGGGGGGGGAAGCCCAGACTCTGCCGAGCCGTCCCTTACCCCCCTGCTGGGAGTCGGCGCAAACGGTGGTCCCCTCGGCTGCTCCCTGCTCGGCCAGCCGCATGGCGTCACTGTTGGTGGAGATGGTCTCGTCGTTGACCACCAGGGTGCTGCCGATGGTGGTGGTGCTGAGTTCGGCGCTGATCAGGGTCGGCGAGAGAGTGTCGGGTGACGTCACCAGCCGGTAGCCGCGGGAAGAGATCGCCCGGATGTCATATCCGGCTTGACGCAGACGGGAAATCTGCTTCCAGACGGCAGTCCGCGAAATGTTCAGCTCATGGCTGATCTGTTCGCCGGAGATAAACGCGTCTTTGGTGGCGCGGAGCAGGCGGAGTATGGTGGTTTGCATATCTGACACGGATGATCCTGTGGTGAAGGGAGGCTGGGACTAATCCAGCAGCAGCGAGATGTCCATCGCCCTGGGAGAATGGGTCAGGGCGCCGATGGAAATGATGTCAACACCGGTTTCGGCAATAGCGCGCACCGTTTCCAGGTTGACCCCTCCCGATGCTTCCACCAGGGCGCGTCCGGCGATGGTGGCAACACACTGGCGCATGGTGGGGCAATCCATGTTGTCGAGCATGATGATGTCGGCGCCGGCTGCCAATGCTTCATCAACCTGGGAGGGGGTCTCGGTCTCGATCTCGATCTTCAGGGTGTGGGGGATGTAGCCCCGTGCCCGGCGGATTGCTTCGGTGATGCCACCGGCTGCGGCGATGTGATTTTCCTTGATCAGCACGCCGTCATAGAGCCCGGTGCGGTGGTTGATGCCACCACCGACCCGTACGGCATATTTTTCCAGCTCCCGCAGACCGGGGGTGGTCTTACGGGTGTCGACGATGCGCGCTTTGGTCCCTTGCACGGTTGCCACGAAACGGGAAGTGAGGGTGGCAACCCCGCACAGCCGCTGCAACAGGTTGAGCGCTACCCGCTCGGCCATCAGGATGCTGGCGGCATCTCCCTGTACGGTTGCCAGGATCGCACCGTTTTCCACCGTTTCTCCTTCCTGGCAGCAGGGGGTGAACTGCAGTTCGGGATCCAGTCGGCTGAACACTGCCGAGGCTGCGAACAGGCCGGCCACCACCAGCGGTTCCTTGGCAATCAGCCGGGCCGAGGCGGGGCGTTTGTGCGGTACCACCGCCTGGGTGGTGATGTCGCCGGTATGGATATCTTCCTGCAATGCCTGATCAATGACTCGTGTGAGGGAAAGCATCATGGTGTCTGGTCGCTCCTGCGTTGGTCTCTGGTGTGCAGCTACTCTTTGCGCTGATCGATGACGTAGCAACTGCCGTTGGTAAGTTTCGCTTTTTTCTTGAGCTCAGCGGCGACTTCCGCCACTTTGGCGCTGTGCTGAAGTTTACTGTAGTTCATCGGTACGACACCGATGGAAATGGAAAGGATCGGTATCTGCTGCTCGATTCCTTCCCGGTTGTGACCAAGGTAGTACCCCTGCTGTTTCACGTCCTCGTCAAACAGGTCGAGTACGATCCGGTCAAAGTGCCGGATGATCACCTGGCAGACCGCTTCGCAATTTTCCAGGGGAACGATGCAGACAAAATCATCCCCGCCGATGTGTCCCGAGAACCCCCCGCCCGATTCGTGCACCGCATTGAACATGATCCGTGAGAGCATGCGCAGGACTTCATCGCCGTGACCAAAACCGTACACATCGTTATACGGTTTGAAGTGATTGATATCAACGTAGCAGACCGCCAGATCCTTGCCCAGAGCAGCCTCAATGGCGCGCTGGATGGAGGTGTTGCCCGGCAGACGGGTGAGGGGATTGTTGTCAAAGATGCGTTTGATCCGTGAAAGGGAAAGGGAAATCCGGCAGAACAATTCGTTGTAATTGATCGGAAGCCGAATGAAATCATCCAGCAGGCTGTTGTCCCATTGTTCGTGGTCCGGCTCCATGGTTTCGAGTATCCCGATGATCGGAATGGTGCTGAAGAAACTGTCGCTGCGCAGGGTGGTGATTATTTCGGTCGAGATGGTTCGGGAACTGGAAAGGTCGACCAGCAACAGGTCGGGGGGATCGGAATAACATGCTCCCAGCACGCCGGAAATGGATGATATGACCGTGGTCTGATACCTTTTGCTTTGCAGCCGTAATTGTACGGCAAAGGTCAGTTGCTGGTCGGAGGATACGAACGCAATCCGGGCGGTGTGGGGCATGTCAGTTTTGGAGTTCCAGGCTGAAGTTCTTCACTTCGACCATTTTGTCTTCAATTTCTTCCACGATTTCCACCAGAAACTGGTCGTTCAGTTTGAGTGCATCCCAGGCAGCCGGTTGAATGCGATGAACGTAGGGGTCGCCGCTGTTGCCAAAACCGCTCGCCTTGATCAGGACATCCGCCAGATGGACCACGGAAGTTTTGATGCGGTGGTTTTTGGAAGCGGAAACGTCATGATGGCAGGCAATCGGCTCGCTCAATTTTTCCGGGAGAAACCAGCTTTTTGCCAGCCAGCTGCCGACTTCGCTATGATCCGTGCCGATGACCTGCAGCTCTGCTTCGGTGGTATACAGTTCCTGATCGCGGATCACGCGGCGTATTTTGGTCTCCGCTTCGCTGCATTTCAGGCTGATGATCACTTTACCGATGTCGTGCAGCAGGGCGGCCGTGGCAATTTCCTCGCATTCCGGGAGTGAAAGCTTGTGGGCGATCAGGTTGGCTGCCACCCCGACGCCGAGGGAATGTTCCCACAGCCCGACGCTGTTTTTTTCCATGATTTCGAAGATGGAAGATGAAAGTGCCAGGCTTTTGACAACATTGACACCGAGCAGAATCATGGCGTTGGAGATGGTGGAAACCCGGTAAAACCCGTAGGAGGGGGAATTGGCGAGCCGCAGGATCCTGGCTGATAGTACCTGGTCGGAGGAAACGATCTTTGCCATTTCCTGAACCGATGATTTTTCATTTTCCGACAGGGTGTTGAGCTTGTTGATGACACCGGGGAGTGTGGGGAGCGTTTTGGTGTCCATGATGATTTTTTTCAGTTCGTTGCGCTTATCGTCCACTGTCATCCCCCATGGACTTGGTCAAAAAAGTCTTGTAAATCTCGTGCAATTTTACCGTCAGCGGATCGTCCATGACTTTTTGAAAGCGGAAATCAAGGTCGCGCAGGATATCGTCCAGCGAGCGGTCACCATCTTCCCACACCGGGTGCCCTTCCACACTGATCGACTGGATATCAAGATGTTCAAAGCGGGCGATGAGCGAGTTGGTCAAAACGGTCCCCTTGCCACAGATTGGCATCCCTATCGGGCTGTCACCGCGAAAAACATCGCGGGCCAGCACCATGTCGGGGGTTGCAAGCATTAAGGGGATTTTTTGCATAGTGGGAATTCCTTGTTATACAGCTGTTCTAATCGCATAAATCGAAGGGATACTAATAAAAATATGTGCTTAAGTCAATGGATGAAATCAAGACAGCTGCAGGCGGCTCTCCAGGGATATCAAGGCGTAACCAAGGAGAGCCGTGCGGAAGAACAGTGAAGCGAATAACGCTTATTTCAGGACAAAGGCAACCCGGGCATCGGCCATGAAACCGGAAGCCTGGTTGGCGCTAAAGATTTGAGTGGCGGTTGCATCGGCCACCTGGAGATCAGAAGGGTTAACCGTGCCGGAAGCTTTGATTATCAGCGGATTTTTTACGCCGCGTTTGCCAAGGGCAGCGCGTGCCTTGTCAACACTGTTGGTGTATTCGCCGCACCCTTGTTCCACCAGTACCTTCTGGCTGATTTTAGCCGGGTCGTACAGTACTTCACCCTTGGGATTAAAAATGCGGTTAATCAGGGCCGGCCGGAAATTCTGCTCGGTGGCGTCGATAATCAACCCGTCATAGGGGCGTTCGGCAGCCGCTGGGGGAGGAACGTCAGCTGGCGGTGTGTAGGCCGGTTTGTCCAGCTCCTGTTTGATTTTCGGCTCATGCAGGATCTTGTCGTACATGACGGCGGCAAAGCTTTTGGGGCCGCTCATGCCGACTTTCAGGATCACCAGTGCGGTTTCCTCCCGCTCGTTATACTCCTGTACCACGACCTGCGCGCCTTTGATGAAACCGGTGACGGCAGTTTTGATTGAGTCGGAGACCAGTTCGGAATCCTTGACGCTGGTCTCGCTGACAATCGCAACACCTTCTAGCAGTTCTGCCAGGCGGCGTTGTGCCACAACTTTAGCGGCAGTGATGGCGGTCAGACGTTTTTGTGAGCCGGTGGTTCCTTTTTTGCCGACCCCTTCACCGGTCACCAGTACGGCATCCTGTGAGTATGCCTGCTCAATGGTGGCTGTTACTGACATTTTGTTGTCCCGCAGATACTTGCGAGCTTTTTGGAAGCGATTGTCAACTTCGTCGCCAAACGCCATGCTAACCATGCTGAACAAAGCAATCAGTGTTACCATCCCTTTAATTTTCATACACTGTCCTCCTTTTCTCTTGGCAGTCGCTCGTATGGAGTAACCAACGCTCCAGCTGTGCAATCATACCAGCAAAATCAGATTTGTAAACAAACAGACCTGTACTCAACAAAAAAATGATCCGTTATTGCCGGCACAGCCTGCATGGAGTGTCATAGATAACAGGCGCCGGCACGAAATAAAATGTTTTTTTAGCCGCATCATTAACTACTTGACAAATCAACGGCAGCAAGACTATTCTTTTTCACTTTTAGTAAAAGAATCACCGCTTACGGCGGTGTCAAACCGCTGTTTTTTTACCACAACTAAAATGGGGGGATGTACCGATGGCCAAGTATAAAGATTCTCTTGAGTATCATGCCAGTGGCAGAAAAGGTAAGATCGAAGTCATTTCAACCAAGCCGTGTCAAACCGCAGAAGATCTTTCGTTGGCCTATTCCCCCGGTGTTGCCCTGCCGTGTCTGGCAATCCAGCAGAACCCTGCCGATGCCTATAAATATACTGCCAAAGGGAACCTGATTGCGGTCGTTTCCAATGGTACTGCCGTGCTGGGACTCGGTAATCTGGGGGCGCTGGCTGGTAAACCGGTCATGGAAGGGAAGGGGATTCTCTTCAAGCGCTTTGCCGATATCGATGTGTTCGACATCGAACTCAACACCGAAGATCCGGATGAAATCATCAAGGCGTGTCAGCTGCTGGAGCCGACCTTTGGTGGTATCAACCTGGAAGATATCAAGGCGCCGGAATGTTTTTACATCGAAGAAACCCTGAAGAAAACCATGAATATTCCGGTGTTCCATGACGATCAGCATGGCACGGCGATCATTTCATCGGCGGCGCTGCTCAACGCCCTTGATCTGGTGGGGAAGAATATCGAAGATATCCGCATCGTGGTTAACGGCGCCGGTGCGGCTGCCAACTCCTGCGCCAAGCTGGCGATTGCCCTGGGGGTCAAGCCGAACAACATGATCATGTGCGACACCAAGGGAGTTATCTACAAAGGGCGCACGGTCGGGATGAATCCCTACAAGGAGCTGTTTGCTGCTGAAACCGAGTTCCGTACGCTGGAAGAAGCGGCGGCCGGAGCTGATGTCCTGTTCGGACTGTCGGTCAAGGGTGCCTTCACGGCGGAAATGCTGGCCAGCATGGCGCCTAACCCGATTATCTTTGCCATGGCCAACCCGGATCCGGAGATCACCCCGGAAGTTGCCCATGGGGTGCGCGACGACGTCATCATTGCCACCGGCCGTTCCGATTACCCCAACCAGGTTAATAACGTACTCGGCTTCCCCTTTATCTTCAGGGGAGCGCTGGATGTTCATGCCACCTGTATTAATGAAGAGATGAAGCTGGCAGCAGTCAAGGCCTTGGCCCAGCTGGCCCGTGAAGAGGTGCCTGATGCGGTCTGCAAAGCCTACGGCAATGTTAAATTCACCTTCGGCCGCGACTACATCATCCCCAAACCGTTCGATCCGCGTGTACTGCTGCACGTGGCTCCGGCCATTGCCCGGGCCGCCATGGAAACCGGGGTGGCCCGTCAACCAATCGAAGATATGGCCAGATACATCGAGCACCTGGAATCGACCCAGGGAAAATCGAAAGAGTTGATGCGCATGATCATCAACAAGGCCAAAAGCGATCCCAAATCGATTGCCTTTCCGGAAGGTGATAACGAAAAAATCATCCGGGCGGCCAAGGAGCTGGTTGACGAGGGGATTGCCAAGCCGATCCTGATCGGTGATCGTAAAAAAATCGAGCAGAAGATTGCCGCCCTGAACCTGGAACTGGATGTGCCGATTGTTGATCCTGCCGAATCGGAGTTGACCGATGCCTATACTGAAGAGTTGTATGAACTGCGTCAACGCAAAGGGTTGACTAAAAGTGAAGCGTCGAGAATCCTGCGCCGCAAATCACGCACCCATTTTGGTTGCATGATGGTTCGCCGGGGAGATGCAGATACGTTGCTGGGGGGGATTGATACCCATTATCCTGAAACCATTCGTCCGGCCCTGGAAGTAATCGGCAAACAGTCTGGTCTCTCCAGTGTTCACGGTCTCTACATGATGGTCTTCAAAAAAGGGGTTTATTTTCTGGCGGACACCACGGTTACCATCGATCCCAGCGCCGAAGAGCTGGCGGAAACTGCCATCCTGGCAGCGGAAACCGTGCGTAAGCTCGACATCGAACCGCGGGTGGCGATGCTTTCCTTCTCCAACTTCGGCTCGGTGGATCATGTCCAGGCCAAGAAGGTCAAACGGGCAGCCGAGATCGTCAAGGATCGTGAACCGTCCCTGATCGTGGAAGGTGAAATGCAGGCCGATACCGCGGTGGTCCAGGATCTGCTGGATGGTTTTACCTTCTCCAAATTGAAAACAACTGCCAATATCCTGATCTTCCCTGATCTGAGCTCGGGGAATATCTGCTACAAACTGCTGCACCATCTGGGAGGAGCCGATGCCATTGGTCCGGTCCTGATGGGGATGAAATCACCGGTGCATGTGCTGCAACGCGGCGACGATGTCGATGATATCGTCAACATGGCTGCCATTGCCGTGGTGGATGCCCAGAAAGCGTAAGCAACGTTCCGGCTGACAATCAAACGCTACGGTCTGCGGGGGGAGAGCAATCTTCCCCCGTTTTTCATTATATCCGGCAGTGCAAACTTTCTTTGGACAGCCGCGCCAATCGTGACTATACTTCCCGCCATGATCTTCCGTCTCCTTCCCTTACTCATCCTTCCGCTGCTACTGCTGACAGCCGCCGTTGCCCCTGCCCGGGGTGAAGCAATCACGATCAATGCCGTTGGCGATGTCATGCTGGCGGGACGCTGGGAAGCGCAGATCCGTAGCCAGGGGTGGCAGTTCCCGTTCAGCCGGGTTAGCCATGAGCTGAAAAAGGGGGATCTGACCATTGCCAACCTGGAAAGCCCCCTGGCCCGCAGCGGGGTCGAATTCAGTGAGAAAAAATACCGTTTTCGGGGTGATCCGGCCATTGCGGCGGCGCTCAAAAAAAACGGGATCGGGCTGGTAACCCTGGCCAATAATCACAGCATGGATTTTGGTGGCGGGGCGCTACAGGAAACCCTGGAGCATCTGCAACAGGCCGGTGTGGCCTGGGTCGGCGCCGGTAAAAACCTGGCCGAAGCCCGTGAGATGGCGCTGTACACGATCAAGGGGAAAAAGATCGCTTTCCTGGGGTATTCCCTGACCCAGCCGACTGAGTTCTTTGCCGGGAAGGAACGCCCCGGGACTGCTCCCGGTTATGAAAAATATTACCGGGAAGACATCCGGCGGGCCAGGCAGCAGGCTGATTACGTGATCGTCAGCTTTCACTGGGGAACGGAAGGAAAACAGGAGACCCAGGGGTATCAGCGGGTGGCGGCCCACCAGGCGATCGATGCCGGCGCCGATGTGATCATCGGCCACCATCCCCATGTACTGCGGGGGATCGAGCGCTATCAGCGCGGGATCATCTTTTACAGCCTGGGGAACTTTACCTTTGCCAGCAAAGGGAACACCGCCGCCACCAGCGCCATGATCCGGTTGCAGCTGGACGGCGACCAGCGCAGCGCCGAAATCCTGCCGCTGGATGTCCTGCACCGGCGGGTCGGTTTCCAGCCGTCGCTGCTGACCGGCAGTGCAGCGGACAAGGTGATCCAGCAGCTGAACCTCCTCTCCCGACCGCTTGGCACCGCCATTCAACAGCGGAGTGATGGCCGCTATCTGGTTGAGTTTTAAGACTATCTTCGGAGCATCCCATGAGCAAATCTTCTGAAACAGATCTGCAACAACATTTCTACCAGTTTGCCAGCGACAACTATGCCGGTACCTGTCCCCAGGCGTGGCAGGCGATGCAGGAGGCCAACACCGGTTTCGTTCCTTCCTACGGTGACGACCCCTGGACTGAACGGGCCTGCAGCAGTATCCGCTCCCTGTTTGAAACCGATTGCCAGGTGTTCTTCGTCTTCAACGGCACTGCTGCCAATTCCCTGGCGCTGGCTTCGCTCTGCCGCTCCTACCACAGCGTGCTTTGTCACGAACTGGCGCATGTGGAAACCGACGAGTGCGGCGCGCCGGAGTTTTTTTCCAATGGCACCAAAATCCTGCACCTGCCGGGGAAAGACGGCAAGCTCGATCTTGAGGCGGTGGAGCATGCCATCACCCGCCGCAGCGATATCCATTATCCCAAGCCGAAGGTGCTCAGTCTGACCGAATCAACGGAGGTCGGGACGGTCTATACTCCCGACGAGATCGGGGCCTTATCGGCGCTGGCGCGGAAATATCAGCTCAAGGTGCAGATGGATGGCGCCCGATTCGCCAATGCGGTCGCGGCGCTGGGGAAGTCGCCGGCTGAATTGACTTGGCAGGCCGGGGTAGATGTGCTCTGCTTTGGCGGCGCCAAAAACGGCATGGCGCTGGGTGAGGCGGTGGTCTTCTTTGACAGCGAACTGGCGCAGGAATTTGATTATCGCTGCAAACAGGCGGGGCAGCTCGCCTCCAAGATGCGTTTCATCTCGGCTCCCTGGATCGGGATGCTGGAAAATGGTGTCTGGCTTGATAATGCCCGTCATGCCAACCGCATGGCGCAGCTCTTGGCGGAAGGTCTGACTGCCATTCCCGGGGTGCGGCTGATGAGCGCCTGCCAGGCCAACGCGGTCTTTATCGAACTGCCGGAAGCTGCTGCCGCTGCCTTGCGCGCGGCTGGCTGGCATTTTTACTCCTTCATCGGCACCGGCGGCGCCCGCTTCATGTGTTCCTGGCAGACTGCTGAAGCGGATGTCCGGGCGCTGTTGTCGGCAGTGCGGATCGTCATGGGAGCGCTCTGAAACAGTATGGAACCGAATCCGATTATCGAGAAGATCAGGAAACTGCTGGCGCTGGCCAACTCCAGCAACGAGCATGAAGCTGCTCTGGCAGCCTCCCATGCCCAGCGCCTACTGGCGGAGCACAACCTGGCCATGAGCGATGTGCAGGCAACGGAACGAACGCAGAGCGCCGAGCGGGTGGAAACCAGCGTGTCGAAGAGCTTGCCCAAGTGGGTGCGCCATCTCTCGGCCGGTGTCTGCCATGCCTTTGATTGCCAGTCGATTTTTCACCCGGCATTGGGGAAGATGACCTTCATCGGGGTCGGCGCCGATGTGCAGATTGCCGCCTACACCTTTTGCTACCTGGATCGCACCCTTCGCAAGCTGTGCCGCAGCTACCTCCGGCAGCAGCCGGATGACAGCCTCCCCCAACGCCAGCGGGAGTTGCGGCGCCAATCCTATTACCTGGGGGCTGTCTCAACGGTCAACCGGAAGCTGCGGGAGCAGAAGGAACTGACTCCCACCACCCCCGGTGCGCTGGTGCCGCTCAAGCAAGGATTGATCAAAAAGGCGCTGACTGAATTGGGGCCGATCAGGACGATCCACAGCCGGCGCAGTTACATCGACCCCCATGCCTACCGCAGAGGAGAACAGGACGGGAGGGATCTCAGCGTGCGCCCGGGGCTTGGCGGAGACCATGCTTTGAGGCTGACAGCTGTTTTACCAGAAAAGCGGAGTTGCAAGCTGCCGTAATGAGTGCATCGATACGAAAGGCTTTTCCGATTATTTTATGAAAATTCTGCTGACCACCCTGCACGCCAAATATGCCCACGCTTCGCTGGCGCTCCCCAGCCTGGCAGCCTGCTGCCGGGAACTGCCCGGGGTTGAACTGACGATCCGTGAACTGACGATCAATGAACCGCATGAGCAGCAGTTACGCCAGTTGATCGCGCAGCAGGCCGACCTGATCGGCTTTTCCTGCTACATCTGGAATATCGAGCGTACCTTGCGGCTGGTGTCCGATATCAAGAAAATTGCTCCCGAGACCATCATCGTGCTGGGTGGACCGGAAGTCTCCTCGAGCGTGTTTGATCTGATGCAACAGCAGCCGGCAATCGATTATGTGGTGCGGGGAGAGGGGGAAACGGTCTTTACCCGGCTGGTAAGCTCACTGCTGATGGGCGGCGCAGAACGGGAACAGATCGGCAACCTTTTCTTCCGCGATGGGGATGAGATCATTACCGGTCAGATGGGGCACGGTGAATGCCAATTGGATACGCTGGTGTCACCGTTCCAGGCTGGTCTGGTCAATTTCGACAAACCGCTGACCTATTACGAAACCTCCCGTGGCTGCCCCTTTTCCTGCGCATTCTGTCTCTCGTCGGTGGAGGGGACGGTGCGCTCCTACTCCCTGGAGCGGATCAAACGCGACCTGGCATTGTTGATGGAGCGCGCCACCCCCCAGATCAAGCTGGTGGACCGGACCTTTAATTATGACAGCCGGCGGGCCGACGAAATCTGGAGCTATATTCTCGAACATAACCGGGGGAGTCACTTTCATTTTGAAATTGCCGCCGATCTGCTGACCGATTCCAATCTGGAACTGTTGCAACAGGTGCCGGCCGACTGTTTCCGCTTTGAAATCGGGATTCAATCGTCATTTGAGGAGACACTGACCCAGGTCAATCGCACGGCTGATCTGGAGCGAATCTACGCCGCCATCCGCCGCCTGCGTGCCGAAACAGCGGTGGAACTGCATCTCGACCTGGTGGCCGGGCTGCCGGGGGAAACCTACGCCATGTTCCTCCAATCGCTGCAAACGGTGGCCGGTCTCACCCCCCACCAGATCCAGGTCGAGCCGCTCAAACTCCTGAAGGGGACGCCGATGCGGGGAATCGCCCGGCAGGAACAGTACGCCTACTCCGATTTCCCCCCCTACATGATTCTGCAGACTCCCTGGCTTTCCTATGATGAGATCGGCCGGATCGAAACCGTCGGGCGTCTGCTGGATCTGTTCCACAACAGTGGCAAGTTCGGTGCCACCCTGCGTTACCTCACTACCCGGATCCCGCTGGCAACCTTGCTGGACCGGATGGCGAACTCGGCCGACCTGCAAAAGCTGCACTCCCTTTCCACGCCGCGTCTGTTTGAATCGTTTTACCAGCTGGCGCTCCCACTGGTGACGCTCGCCGAGCGGGCAGATCTGGCTGATGCGCTCTGCTACGATTACTGCCGGACTGAAATGCCGCGCGCCGGAAAGCTCCCCTCGTTCATGGCTCCCCGTCAGGATCAGTGCGCCTGGCCGAATCGCAAGGAAATCTCCGGTCAGATCAAAATTCCCGAAAACTGCCGGGTAACCTTGTTCCGTTTTCCGTTCCGGCACGATTACCGGCAGGACGATGGTCTTGGCCAGCCGGTCGAGCTGACCATGGCCTATCTCGCGGCCCCGGCCGGCGGATTACAGGTGGTGGTATGCCCAAAGAACTGACCCACTGGATCATCGCCGATCAAGCCTGCCAGAGCTTACCAACGGAGAGCCGGCTCAAGGCGCTGCTCAACTCCCATTATTCCTGTTATCTGACCGGCGCCGTACTCCCGGACAGCTTGCTGCACCTGGTGCGGGGACGGCATGCCGTCGACGCGCTGGCGCTGGCCGATCTGTTCCATGATGCACCGGGTAACAGTTTTGCCCCGCTGGTGGCGTTGGAACAGCGTCGTAATGCTGAACTCTCCCCTGACCTGTTGGCCTGTCTGCTGGGAGTGCTTACCCATATCTGTGCCGATGTCGCCTTGCACCCCTACGTGTACGCGCAGGCGGGGACCAGCGATATTGGCCGGCATTACGCGCTTGAAACCGCCTTGGATCTCTATTTTCAACAGCAGGGGCTCATGCCGCCGATCAGGCGTTTAGGGGCTGTGCTCTCGCCGCAGGTCAGGGAAACTGCTGCCATTGCCGCAGGCGAACTGTTCGATCCGCAACGGATCCTTCCGCTGGCAGCCCAGAAACTGTCGCTGGATCTGCACGTCACCATCCAGGGGATGTATGATCACCCGGGGTGGCAATTGCTGGCGCGTCTGCTGTCGTTACTGCCGTCGACCTTTTTACGCCAGAAAAGTAAACTGTTCTACCCCCGGGGGGGCTTGGCACCCGGCGCAGTGGAGGTGGGGCAATGGAGGCATCCGGTGACCGGTGAACTGCAGCAGAGCACCCCCGATCAATTGTTGTGGTCGGCGGTGGAGCGGATAGGAGTGCTGTTCCGGGCGATCGAGGCAAGCGGTATGCGTCTGTCGGCGCTGGACACGCTGCCGGGTGAAAACCTGCTGACCGGTCTGTCTCGGCATCAGTATCGGGAGATGGGGTAGGGAGTACCGACATCCCGGCTTGACAAGCGGAGAATTGCCGCCATTATGTAACGGCATGGTGATACAGAGCAACCATGCACACTATTAGGTCTGACGAAAAGGAGATTGAAACGATGGCGGAACTCAAAGGAACCAAAACGGAGCAGAACCTCAAGGAAGCGTTTGCCGGGGAATCCCAGGCCCGTAACAAGTACACCTACTTTGCCTCGGTAGCCCGTAAGGAAGGGTATGAAAAGATTGCTGCCATCTTCCAGGAAACCGCAGACAATGAAAAGGAACATGCCAAGCTGCACTTCAACTACCTGAGCGGGATCGGAACCACCGCCGACAACCTGCGGGCAGCTGCTGCCGGTGAAACGGAAGAGTATACCGATATGTATCCGCGCATGGCACGGGAAGCTAAAGAAGAAGGGTTTGCCGAGCTCGCCTTCATGTTCGAGGCGATCGGCAAAATTGAAAAGCATCACCAGCAGCGTTACAGCGCCCTGCTGGCCGAGCTGGAAGCCGGGACGATCTTCAGCAGCACGGAGAAGGTCTCCTGGAAGTGCATGAACTGCGGTCATATCCACGAAGGAACCGAAGCGCTCAAGATCTGCCCGGTCTGCAAGCACCCCCAGGCCTATTTCGAACGGCTCTGATTCGCGGCAAAGCTCAGAACAAATCGGGCCGGAGGAAATTTCCTCCGGCCTGGTTGCTTTTTAGGGGTGGTTTTAGCTCCCCTCCTAGTTTAGGAAGGGGTGGGGGTGGTAAGATTTTAGCTTTTGACCTCTGTGCCTCTGCGTCTCTGTAGCAAAGATTAATGCACTGCGCAGGAAATACAGGGGTCAAAACAGCGGATCAGCCGCTCGGCGGCGATGGTGATCTGCTCCTCCGTTGCGTCCGGCATCCGGGCAATCAGGGCGGTCAGCGAACTCTGCATGGCAGCCTGGTTGATGGCGGTCGGGGTAACGATCTCGGCGGCAGTGCAGATCCCCTGCTGGTCGAAACAGTAGCGGTGCAGCAGCACACCGCGCGGCGCTTCAACAATTGCCACCCCTTCGCCGCTCCTGGGCACAATCGTGGGCCGCGCTTCGTTGACGATTCCGTCGCTGATCAAGGTTGCGATCAGCTCCCGTGCCTGAACCAGCGACTGCTGCAGTTCGATCGCCCGGGCCAGCAGCGCCTCGTTCAAGCTTTTGCCGGCGCTCCTGGCGTACAGGGTACAGCGCGCCATCGGTCCGACCAGGCAGTGGGGGTGGTCGCTGAAGCGGCTGACCTTGGCGTTTGTATCCGCTTGCACCTGTTCGTTGAACCAGGCCAACGCCTGTTGGGCCGGGATGGTGGCGCCGGTAGAGGTTATCAGCCGGTCACCGAACAGCGGCGGACCACCGCTGACGGCACAGGCCGGCAAAAGCGGGAGCTCGGGGAGCAGGGGAGGGAGACCGGCAACGTAGTAGACCACCCCGGCCACGTCGTCATGCAGCGCGCTCAGCCGGTCGGCCAGTTGTTCCAGCGCCGATCTTTCCGGCGCCCGTCCCATGCCGCCCGGCAGCAGGTTGAACGGGTGGATCGCCCGCCCGCCGACCGTTTCCTGGATCTGGTTACCGAGCGCCTTGATCTCCAGCCCCAGTTTGAGCTTGTGGGGGGCAACCTCGGCCAGTCCGGGGAAACCGTTGACTCCATGGTGATCGGGGAGTGCCAGGCAAAAGATATGCAGGGCATGGCTTTCAATCATCCCTCCCTGCACGGCCAGTTGCCGCAACAGTCCGGTCTGGCGCGAGACCTGTACCCCCAGCGCCTGTTCCGTTGCCATCAAGGCTGCCACCTTGTGCACCGTGGAACAGATGGAACAGATCCGGCAGGCGATATCCGCCACCTCATCGTAGCGTTTCCCCTTCAGCAGTGCCTCAAACAGGCGGGGCGATTCATGGAGCTGGAAGCGGCCATCCACCACCTTCCCCTCCCGGTGGACCAGATGCAGCGAACCGTGCCCCTCGACCCGCGTTACCAGGTTGATCTTTCTGGTGTCAGTCATGATTTCCACTCCGGGCAAAAACGGTGCAAGCGCGCCAGCACCGTCTGCCGATCATATCCCTTGTTTTGATACTGCTGCAATGCCTCGGCCAGGTTCGCCTCGGGAACCGCCCCACGGCACCCTTCACAGGCCACCCCCAGGGACGGACAGCGGGCGTTGCATCCCCCGCGGGTCAAGGGGCCGAGGCACAACTCTCCCCGTTCCATCAACAGACAGAGATTCTCGGCCATGCGGCATTCACTACAGACCGGAGCGTCCACCGCCACCGGCAGTACCCCCTGCAGCAGTCCGGCCAGCAATTTGAGCAGTTCCTCTTTTTCCGGTGGGCAGCCGGGAATGGTGGCGTCCACCGTCACCGCTGTATGCAGCGGTTGTGGCACGATCCCGCCGGAGGGGAGTAGAGCTGTGCCGTACACCTGCTGCCACAATTCTTCCCGCTCGGAGCAATTGGCCAGGGCCGGAATCCCGCCGCTGGCGGCACAGGCCCCCAGGGCGATCAGCAGCTTGCTGCGTTGGCGCAGTTCCTGGATAAACTCGATTTCCCCTGTGGTTGAAAGACACCCTTCGATCAGGGCAACATCGTACGCTCCCTCCAGTTCTGCCGGTGAACAGGCCAGGGGAAAATAGCAGAACTGGAAGCGGGGGAGTAGCAACGGCAATTCCGCCTCACAGTTCAGGAGTGTCAGCTGACAGCCGGAACAGGCGGTGAACCCTGCTATGGCAACCCGGAGTGGTTTCATGCCAGTGCTCCTTCGATCCCCTGCAGTTGGGCCAGGGAAAACACCGGACCATCGACGCAGCAGAGCAGCGTCCCGACCGCGCAATGGCCGCAGCGCCCGACACCGCAGTGCATCTGGCGTTCCAGGGAAAGATCAATCCGTTGATCGGCGAGTCTCTGCCGTTGCAAGGCTGCCACCAGGGCGGGATAGGCGGCCGGAGGGGCGCAGAGGGCGGCAGAGGTGCGTTCCGGCTGCAATACCAGATCCTCCAGCAGTGCCGGAAGCAGGGCGGTCCGGCTGGCGGGTAATCCGGCCGGAGCTGCCCCTGGCCGGTCGACCCCCAGCAGCAGCTTCACATCCCCCTGTGCCACCAGCTGGCGCAGTTCATCCACAAACAGAAACAGTTCCGGTTGCCGGGCGCCATACAGCAGGGTGATCTCTCCCCAGCGCTGCCGTTGCTGGAGCAGCGCCCGCAGCAGGGACCGGATCGGCGCCAATCCCAAGCCACCGGCAATCAGCAGCAGATCATCCCCGGCATAGTGCTCAAGCGGAAAGCCGTTGCCAAACGGTCCGCGCACTCCCAGTTCCTCTCCCACCGCCATGTTGCGCAGCGCGTTGGTGACCCGCCCCACATGGCGCAGACAGAGTTCAATGCTTCCGTCATGGGAGGGGACGCCGCAGTAGGAGATTGGGATTTCGCCAATGCCGGGGAGCGAGAGCTGCAGAAACTGGCCGGGGAGAAAGATCAGCGGATTGTGACCGCTCCGGTCGTTAATTGCTGCTGCAGGACAGGTCAGGGTATAGAGCGAGGTGTCGGCAGTCAAACTGCTGATGCTGGTGATGGTGGCTGTCAGGGGGATCTGGGCGTTCATGTCCGTTTTCCCTTCATGAATTCCGCCAGCGGGCGCAGGTCGATGCCGCTCGGGCAGTTGCTCAGGCAGCGTCCGCAACCGACGCAGGAGGGGATATCGTGGAGCGGCCCGAACCCCCGGTATTTGTGCTGATAGCGGTAGCGGAAGCGCTGGGCGCGGTTTTTCTGGAAATAGAAGCCGCCTGCCACCCGGCTGTGGTTCTGGTAGAGGCAATTGTCCCAGCTGCGCACCCGCTCGGCCGTACACCCCTCGACACCGCTGCATTCCAGGACATCAAAGCAGTAGCAGGTCGGACAGCAGATGGAACAGGCGCCACATCCCAGACAGCGATCAGCCAGTTCCTGCCACTGGGGGAGGGTTGGGTCGGGCTCGGGATACTGATCGGGACGTTGCTGCTGGCCGAAATAATCGAGGCTTCCCGGCGGCGGCTGAACATCGCGGGGTTCCACGATCTCCTGCAACAGCTCCAGCAGTTGCGAACCGCGCCGGGAGTGGACAGTCACCAGCCAGCCGTCACCCAGGTCATGCATGAAGAGATCGCACGTGGCGGGCAATGAGGTCTTGATGTTTTGGCAGCTGCACTGCTGGTCAGGGATACACGAGCTGCCGATCAGGGTCAGGGCGTTCCGCCGCAGCGAGTAGAGATGATCCGGCGCATCCCCCAGAAACATGCGGTCCAGGTAGGAGATCCCGGCCAGATCGCAGGGATGAACTCCCAACAACAGCAGCGGGGTTATCTGCGGTTCCGGCTGGTGATACTGGCCATCCGTCTGATAGGTCAGGCAGGTTTCACGGGGGCGCAACAGGTATTTTTTGGGGGGGAGCAGGGTGCGGAGAGCGGCGAGATCGAGTGCCTGCAGTGAGGTTAACGGGGCAAAACGCAGCACACCGTCATCGCCGCGCATCGGGGCGTGCACTTCACCCTGTTGCTGTAGCAGTTCTACCAGGCGATCCAGGGAATGGTATGCAATGTACGCTGCCATGGTAATCCTCGCTCTCGGTAACTATTCCTACCTGATTGAGTATAGCACAGGAGGGCAGAGGGGCAAATCAACGCTTGAAAAAACATCTGCCACAGAGTCGCAGAGGGGCAGGGATGACGATCACAGCCCGGCATAAACTTTTCAGGGGGATCGTGTTCACTACGTGACTAACCGTGAGTTTCCTCTACCCGCCCCTGGTCGATGGCCACGAACTTGCCGCCCCACAAGGCACAACCGGCGGCGATCAGCACTGCCAGCGGAGCCAGCAGCAACCCTTTTTGCAGTCCGGCTGTATCGGAAAGTGCGCCGATGATCGCTGGTGAAATGGCATCACCGAGTGCATGGATCACAAAAATATTGAGTGCAAAGCCGAGGGCGCGTCGTTGGGGCGCCACCACATTGATCAGGACCGTGTTGAGTGGGCCGGTGTTGAGAAACAGGCAGAGTTCGGCGGCAAAGATGGCCACCAGGCAGAGCTTGAGCGAACCGGCCAGAATTGCCACGGCGGTCAACGGCGCTCCCAGCAGGAAACCGGCGGCAGAAACGTACAGGTAGCCGGCCGGGTTGACCCGTTGCCAGCGGTCGCCGAGCCAGCCACCTCCCAGGGTTCCGCCGATCCCTGCCACCACGGTGATGGCGCCGAACAGGGTGTTCCCGCGCGCCACATCCAGCGCGTAGGTACGGTGGAGGAACGATGGCACCCACTGTGCCAGCCCCCCCAGGGCAAAGGTCATGGCAGCCATGGCCAGGGTGGCGTAGAGGTAGGTTTTGTTGTTCAGGAAGGTCATCCCCTCCTGTTTCAGGGTATTCCAGCAGAGAGCCGGTCGTACGGTGGCGTTGGCGGTGGTGTGCGGCTCTTTCAGCAGCGCCAGGGGGAACGTCAGCAGCAGTCCGGGGAGTCCGACCATCAGGAAGGCCTTCTGCCAGCCGAAGTGCTGCCCCAGTGTCCCCCCCAGGACATAGCCGAGGGCACTGCCGACCGGAATTGCCAGAAAAAAGATCGAGAGTGTGCGTCCCCGTTGCTCACGGGGGGTGCAATCGGCCACCAGTCCGGGAGAGACCGTGCCGAAACTTGCCTCACCGATGCCGACCAGGGAGCGGGCGGCCAGCAGCCAGCGGTACGATCCGGCCATGCCCGAGAGGATGGTGGCCATGCTCCAGACCAGCAGCCCGGCACTGGCCAGGCGGGGACGGTGGGTGCGGTCGCCGATCCAGCCGAACAGCGGCGCGGTCAGCATGTAACAGAGCATGAAGGCGCTGCCGAGCAGACCGAGCGAGGTGTCGGAAAGCTGCAGGTCAGCCTTGATCAGCGGAAAAACGGCGTACAGCGCCTGGCGATCGACGTAATTCAACAGGTTGACCGTCAGGAGCAGCGCCAGGATCGAGCGGGGGCGGGTAAGGTGGAGTAGGGACATGATTAACCGTTGCTGACTGTGACGCGGGATGGAATCTGGCGCAGCAGCAGAGTGGATTTGGGATACTGTTGTTCAAACATGGTAATTCGGTCAGGCATAGACCGAGATGGCGTGGGATCGGTTGCCGGATGCGGTTTTGAGGGATCGTATGGCCGGCGCTGTTCCGGTGGTGGACGGTTGCTCGGCAGATGTCTGCTCGGTTGCAGCCCCGGACGATTCCTGGACTTTGCCGGTCGGAGTCTGAGGTTGTGTGGCGGAGGTGGATGACATGTCACTGCGGGCTTTCTGCTGCAGTGTCGCTGCCTGGGCAGCCACGGCCCGATCCTGTGGTGATGGGTCGGCTGGCGCCAGTGCGGCCCGGATCACCTGCTGCATGCGGCTGACCGTTTCCTGAGGGGTCTTGCCGGCAGAAATCTGGATCGGTACTTCACCGCCGGTGACGTAGTTCTTGCCATCCGGACCACGGGTGTAGCTGTAGGAAATCGGGCCGGTCATGGTTCCGCCGGCAGATTTGTGAGCTGCCTCGTGCGCCTTGACTTTTTCTTCGGTTGATTTCAAGCTGGCAATTTCAGTTTGTTGTTGCGGATCCTCGTTTTTTTGCGTGTCGGCTGTGGCACCACTGGTTAGCGCGGGTGTGGTACCGTTTTTAGCCTCCTGCTCCGCTACCTTGGGGACCGTTGCCGGGGTAGCCGTTTCGCCGGAGTGGCGGCCACTAATCGGAGCCGTTTGACCATTGGCGTCATAGGGTTGAAAATCGTTCAGGGTCTGATCGCCAGGTTGAATGCCGAGTTGCGGTTGATCGCTTGCGGACGCAGCTAGAGCGGGAGGCAGCTGGGATGCTGTTGGGGTGACGTTGAGCTTGTCGTTCAGCGCCGGCTTTTGAAATCCGCTGCCGGCAGTCACCGAAACGGTGTATGGAATATCTGTTGTAATCATGTGATAAGTATACCGAATCCGCGTCAGAAAGAACAAACTTTTTTGCCGTCATGCTGCTCCGGCGCCACCCAATCAACCGCAATCATCGACACCTGTTTCCCCAGCTCCACCAACAGTTGTTCCATGTCATCCTCAAAGCCGGGCATGATGGCGATACGGATGATCCCCCCCTTGTTGTCCACCGTGCTCATGACATTCATCCCTTCATACGCTTCCAGGATGAATTTGAGGAAGACCATGTCGCGGTGCTGCACCTGGAAGTAGCGGCAGATCATGGGATCGGCTCTCCCTGCAGTGCCACCTGGCCGGCCCGGCCGGGGATCTCTCCCATGCTTAGCTCGCAGGCGGGAATTTCGGATAGCTGTTGTGCCGCCTCTGCCAGGGTGATGCAGCGGATTCCGGCCGATTGCAGCCGTTCCAGCAGCCGCCGGAAGGATGGGCGGATGGCGCCCCCCTCCAGCTCGGCATGGATGGTCAGGACATTCAACCCCGGTTTCATCCGGTCAAAATAAAATTGATCGATGTTGTCGGGGGTGATGCCGTTTTCACCGAGGATTTCATCGGCGGTCGGCAGGGTGGAGGGGATCTGTAAGGTTCGGAAACGGCGGCCATTCATGACCGGGTAAAAGGGGTATTCGCCGCGGCCGTCGCTACAGTAACAGAGTGACAGGGCGTCCTGCACTTCCAGCGAATCGGGGGTCACGGTCCAGCCGGGCGCGGCAGTGGTAACAGCCCGGTGTCCCAGAATCTCCTGAAACAGGGCGCTCGCCTTCCCCAGTTCCATGGCGGTGGTCTGCTTGGGAAACCAGGGGAGGTAATCGTGCCATTTGACATGATCCCAGCAATGGATACCGGCCTCATGCCCCTGGCGTTCGGTTTCACGCAGCACTTCCGGGAACGATTCGGCAATCATCGGGGCCGGCAGCAGGGTGCCGTAGAGCATGGTTTTGATGCCGTAGGCCGAGGGTGCCTTGGTGCGCAGCATTTTCTTCAGAAAACCGGGACGGGTAAAGATCCGCCGGATCGCCTTGCCGGAATTGTCCGGTCCCATGGAAAAATAGAAGGTTGCCCTGGCGTTGAACCGCGCCATGTCAGCCAGCAGATTCGGTACCCCGTCCCGTGTTCCGGCGTAGGTATCCACATCAACTTTGAGCGCTACGATGGTTTCGTTTGTCACTTAGATCTTCCCGAGAAAAATCAGCAGCAGAAACATGCCGTAAAACAGGCCGCCCACCAGCAAGGTGCCGGGGGTCAGGTGTTTTTTCCAGCGGATCTGCAGGTAGGCCGCGCCGACCGAGGCAAAGGTGAGGGCGACTGTCAGCAGGGCGGCGGTGTTGAGTTGCCAGTCGGTCATCATGATGCCGATGGCGGTAATCATGGAGCCCTGGAACACCATGGCGCCGGTGACGTTGCCGATCGCCAGGGTGTCCTTACCCTTGCCGATCCAGATCACGCTGTTGAACTTCTCCGGCAGCTCGGTGGCGATCGGGGCGATGATCATGGCCAGGATCATGGGTGAAATCCCCATGGCGAGCGAGATGATCTGTACTTTCTCCACAAAAATATAGGAACCCCACACGATCAGCAGCAGCGAACTGAACACCTGGAAGCCGATGATCATCATGGCCGGATCATGGGATTTGGGGGCAAAATAGCACGGATCGATTTCCGACTCTTCGATTTCGTGTTCTTCCGGTTCGCCGCCCCCCCTGAGGGTTTTGAGCACGTAACCGCCGTAGGCCAGCACCAGGGTGATGGCGATAAAGGTCTTGATGACCGGATGCCCGCCAAGGAAGCTGGCAGCAATGGCGATGGCGTACAGGATCATAAAATATTCCATGTCGCGCCGCATGACGACCGTATCAACCCGCATGACCGGGTAGTCGTCCCGTTTTTTACGATTGAGCATGACCGCCACGCCGCTGATGAACAGTGCCAGGGTGCCGAGCATGAACGGTGCGCCGATGATGGCGCCGACCCCGATGGCGTGGCCGCTGCCGCCTGTTCCGAACAGGATGGCGACAATTGGCACCAGTGTCTCCGGCAGTGCTGTTCCGACCGCAGCAAAGATGCTCCCCACCGCTCCGTCCGACATTTTCATTTTCTTGCCGAACCATTCCAGGCCATTGGTGAATACGGTGGCGCCGAGCAGGATGATCCCCAGGGCAACCAGTAAAAGAATCCAGTTAATCATTACATCTCCACTCTGGTGACAACTCCCTGCAGCTTGGCTGCCGGGAGTTTCAATAAATTGCGGTTGTTCTTATATCCCATGCTGTCACAGCTGTCGAGGGTTTAGGGACAAAATCTTGATACCTTGGGCACCTCTTGCAAACAAAAAATGGGCGGCATCGCTGCCGCCCACACCTTATACCTGATTTGATCCCGTAATTCCATGGGGTGTGTTACATCTCCACCCTGGTCACCACTCCCTGCAGCTTGGCGGCTGGCAGGCGGTTGAACTGCACAAAATTGGGGGTCTGGCGCTTGATGGTGGAGAAAAACTGCCAGATCGGATTCTCGGTCGAGATGTCCTCTATGCCGTAGAAGATCACTTTCTCCTGAATGCCGTTTTCCTTCAGGATGCTTTCGATATCCAGGATCTCCATGTAGCCGACCTGGATCTCGATGGCGTCCATGCCGGTGGTCAGCCCGCTGGTCAGCTTGGTTTCCAGGCCGTACGGCTCGTCGGTACGCACGATGGAAATCAGTACATTCCGTTCGTAAATGATATTGCTGCGGATGATGCAGTGCACCAGGTAGGGGGGGATCACGTTCCACTCCTTGACAAAGAACAGGGCTGTGCCCGGGATGTTCTTGTCCTTGGCGTAGATTTGACCGTAGGCCAGCTCGAAGGTGTCAAAATCCAACGGTTTCAGAGCCCGGTAAAGGGCGCGCTGACCGTTGGTCCATACTAGGATGGTGATGAATGGGATAGCAGCCAGCACCAGTGACCAGTAGCCGCCGTGGGGGAACTTGTTCAGGTTGGCGATCAAAAAGGCAAAGTCGAGCAGCGTGACCAGTACGGCGATCGGAACCTTCCACTTCTTGGTGGTGTGGGCGTAGATCATGGTCATCATGATGCCGGTGATAGTCATGGTTCCGGTGACTGCCAGGCCGTAGGCGGCTGCCAGATGCTCGGAGCTTTTGAAGACGATCATGATGATGATCACCATTACCAGCAGTCCCCAGTTGACCGAGCTGATGTAGATCTGCGACTTGAGGTGAGTGGAGGTGTAATCTACTTTCAAGAGCGGCAGGATGCGGGTGGTGATCCCCTGGTAGACGATGGAGAATACCCCGCTGATCAAGGCCTGGGAAGCGATCACGGTGGCGACTACGGTCAGGAGCAGAAAGGGGATGTAGAGCAGGGCAGCTTCGTTGCGTACCATGCCGAACAGGATGTTCTTGGCGTCCGGATGAGTAATGATGTAGGCCCCCTGGCCGAGATAGTTGACCACCAGGGCGGCGAAGACGAAGTACCAGGCGCGCACGATCGGCTTGCGTCCCAGGTGCCCCATGTCGGCGTAGAGCGCTTCACCGCCGGTGGCGCAGAGTATGACTTCCGAAAGGACAAAGAAGCCGGCCAGGCCGTTGTCGTACAGGAAGCGGGCGGCATACCAGGGGGAGAGCGCCTTGAAAATCACCGGATGGTCGGCAATCGAGATAGCACCGGAGATGGTCAGCGCCAGGAACCAGACCACCATGATCGGTCCGAAGGCGGTGGCGACCTTGTCGGTCCCCTTGTTCTGGAAAACGAACAGCCCCACGGCAATGATGGCGGCGATCAGGATCAGTATCCCCTGTGAGGTCTGTTCCAGGGCGGGGATCAGCACCAAGCCTTCCACTGCCGAGAGGATCGAGATGGCCGGGGTGATGACGCCGTCACCGATCAACAGGCAGATGCCGACGTAGGAGAGGAAGGTCACAAACGCCAGCTTGCGTCCCGGTTTGAGCATGCGCACCAGGATCTCGCGCAGCACGATCGTGCCACCTTCTCCCTTGCGTCCCAGGCTCATGGCCAACCAGGCGTATTCCACCATGACCAGGGTGACCAGGGTCCAGACGATCAGGGAAATGATGCCGTAAATGCTCTGTTGTGATGGTTTGGTGAGGGTAACGATAACGGTCAGGGTGTAGATCGGGCTGGTGCCGATGTCGCCGAATACCAGCCCCAGGGCCTTGACGATGCCGCCCCAGTAGGAACCTGCGTGATGTTTCTGCATGGATGTAACCTCCTGCACTCGTGTGTACAGGCTGACCCGCGGAACCGGAATAGGAAAAGCCGCCGACATGAACCGGCGGCGATATATCCGCTGTCTAGCCCTTCCTGGATGCCTACGAGGTTAGCTGACGGGCTCGGGATTGGAAGTTCCCTTTCCGGCGTTGCTGCCGGAATACGCCCCTGTTGACTGGGTCCCCCGTATTCGCCTTGGTGGGCGAATCTCGGCTGCTGTGTGGAGCGGTTATACGCTTTCCAGTATGGCTGTCAAGCGATTATTACGTTTATCCGTAGCTCTGTTGCACTGTTGAAACAACTAGATGACAACACACGGTGTATTTGGTATACAAACCTGTCTGTTCATCACTTTGAAATTGAGGAGGCAGTGCAATGGGAACTGTTGATACAGCAAAAATCCGTAACCTTGGTATTGTGGCGCACGGTGGCGCAGGCAAGACATCGCTGGCAGAAGCAATTCTTTTTGATACCGGTATGATTGACCGTCTCGGCAAGGTTGACGATGGTACGTCGACCATGGATTTTGAACCGGAAGAGATCAAACGCAAGATTTCCATTACCTCATCTCTTGATCACTGTGTCTGGAACGACCATTCGATTCATTTTGTCGATACCCCCGGTTATGGCAATTTCATTGCCGATACCCGGGCCTGTATGCGGGCACTGGATGGCGCGGTGATTATTCTTTCCGCCATTTCCGGTGTCAAGGCGCAGACCGAGGAGATCTGGAGCTGGGCCAATGAATTCGAGATCCCCCGCATCGCCTTTGTGAACAAGATGGACCGGGAGCGCGCCAGCTTCCTGCGCGCCATCGATGATATGGAAAAATCGTTGGGAGCGCGTGGCGTGGCGATTCAGATGCCGCTCGGCGCGGAAGCCGATTTTGAAGGGGTGGTCGATCTGATTACCATGCAGGCCCATCGCTATGCCAAGGATGGTTCCGGCGCATGTACGGTTGGCGATATTCCGGCCGAATATCTGGACGAAGCAGGACGCTTGCGCGAGCAGATGGTCGAGGTGGTGGCCGAGGCGTACGATGCCCTGACGGAAAAATATCTGGAGAATGGCGAACTGACCCAGGATGAAATTCTGGATGGCTTGCGGGTCGGCACCATGCGCAACACCTTTACGGCGGTGCTGTGTGGTTCCGCCACCACCAATATCGGTGTCAAGCAGTTGCTGGATGCGGTTTGCAGCTATCTTCCCTCTCCCCTGGACCGTACCCGTGCGGTCGGTACCAATCCGAAAACCGAGGAAATCGTCGAGCGGGGCGCCGATGAGGCGGAGCCGTTCTCGGCGCTGGTGTTCAAAACCACCTCCGATCCCTATACCGGCAAGATCACGATTTTCCGGGTCTATTCCGGCGTGCTCAACTCCGATTCCACGATCTGGAACTCCACCAAAGGGGTGGAAGAGCGGATCGGGCAGATTTACGAGTTGGAAGGTAAAAAACAACACCCGATCAAACAGGCGGTGGCCGGTGATATTGTGGCAGTAGCCAAGCTGAAGGAAACGGTTACCGGCGATACGCTCTGCGATCCTGCCAAGCCGATTGTCTATGAAGCTGCCAAACAGCTGTTGCCGGTAATCTCCTATGCCATCGAACCGAAAACCAAGGCCGATGAGGATAAGATCCACAACGCCCTGCATCGCATGATCGAGGAAGAACCAACCCTGGAGTCGCACCGCGACAGCCAGACCAAGGAATTTATCATCTCCGGTATGGGGCAGGTGCACCTGGAGGTGATCGTGGAAAAACTGAAGCGCAAGTTCGGTGTGGAGGTGCTGCTGAAAACACCGAAGGTTCCCTATCTGGAGACGATTCGCGGCAGTGCCAAGGTTCAGGGGAAATACAAGAAGCAGTCGGGCGGTCGTGGTCAGTACGGTGATTGCTGGATTGAGATGAGCCCCACCTGCCGTGGCGAAGGGTATGTTTTCGACGACAAGATTGTCGGTGGTGTCATCCCGCGCCAGTATATCCCGGCGGTGGACAAGGGGATCCAGGATGCTTCGCTGGAAGGCTTTCTGGCGGGATACCCGGTGGTTGATTTCAGGGTAGCCTTGTACGATGGCTCCTTTCATACGGTTGATTCGTCGGAGATGGCGTTCAAGGTGGCCGGTTCCATGGCATTCAAAAAGGCAATGGAGATGTGCAAGCCGGTCCTGCTGGAGCCGGTGGTGAATCTGAAGGTCACGGTTCCTGATGAAAATATGGGGGATGTGATTGGCGATCTCAATTCGCGGCGCGGCAAGGTGGTTGGGGTTGAACCGAAGGCCAATTCCCAGATTATCCGCGCGGTGGTGCCGATGTCGGAAATACTCGCCTACTCCAATGATCTGAAATCCATGACCAGCGACCGGGGACTGTTCAGTACCGAGTTCTCCCATTACGAAGAAATGCCGAATCATCTGTCTCAAAAAGTCATCGCCGAAGCCCAGGCGGGAAAATAAAGCATTAGGAGATCAAGCAATGGATTTCAAGTTCAGTAAAGGTTCTGAGCAGCACGATGCTGGTGATCAACAGGACTCCAAAAAAAGTCAGAGTGCCAAGCTGGTTTTGTTGGTGATTCTGCTGGGTGGTTTTGGCTATGTTTACTTTTTTACCGGCCTGATCAAACCACAACAGGAACCGCCTCCGGTTGCTCCCCCACCGCAACAGGTGGTTAAAAAACCGCTCCCTCCCCGTGATGGAACGGCTGCTCCGGCAGAAACGGCGGTCAAGGCGGATACGGCGGCCAAAGCAGCTGCACCGGTCAAGAACGAGGCGCCGAAAACTGCTGCCGTTCCTGCTGCCCCCGCTGCAAAAACCGCCGCCACAGTTCCTGCTCCCAAGCCGGTTGCTGCTGCCAAGCCTGCTCCTGCCGCTGCAGTTCCCAAGGTGGAAGCGCCGAAGCCGGTCGAGAAAAAAGCAGCTGAAAAGAAACCGGCGCTTGCTGCCGTCAAGGCGCCGGATGCGAAAAAAACCGCAGCTACCGCTCCAGTTGCTGCTGCGGTTAGCGACAAGGGTGGCGCTGCCAAAGCTGCTGATGCTAAAGCACCGGCAGCTTCGAAAGCGAAGAAACCGGCAGTTGCCAGGAGTGTTGACAAGCCGGAACCGAATGCCAAGCCGGCCTCAAACGGACCGTGGCAACTGGTGGTGGGAAATTACGTGCTGGAGGAAGCGCTGGCAACCGACCTGGTAAAGGTTCGCAAGGCCGGCCTGGAAGCGAATGTGCAATCGGCCGGACGTAAAAAGGCTGCCATGAATCGTTTGCAGGTGGCGGAATTCGGTAACCGAACCGCTGCCCAGGCAGAACTGGAAAAACTGAAAAAGTATACCTCCGATGGTTTTGTGATTGACCATGGCGGTAAATTTGTCGTCTATGCCGGTTCCTATCTGCTGGATGCCCGCGCTGCTTCGGAAAGAGAACGCCTGGCTGCTGCCGGGTATCGTCTGACATTGAAACATGTCGAGGTCGCTCTGCCGAGCAGACTCCTGACTGCCGGTAGCTTTACGGACAAGAAAACAGCCGATGCGGCCCTCAAAAAACTGAAGAGCGCCGGCCTGACCGCCACGCTGAAACAGCAGTAACATCAATGGCAGAAAAAATTACCTTGAGTATATCTCCGGCAGTCGCGGGGTATGTCCGGCGCGGTGTCGGAGTGGAAGAAAAGCGTCGCGGACTTGCCGCAGCAGCGGCGCTCTCCCCCCACGATCAGTTGATGCTGTTGTTTTGCCTGGTGAATGACCCTGATCCCGGCATTAAAGAGTCTGCCCGTACGCTCTTCCTGGCGCTTCCCGATGAAATTCTCTGTTCATACCTCCGTTCCTCCGCTGTTCAGCCGGGGGTGCGGGATCTGATTGTCCGGGTGCATGGCGCGCGCCCGGCGGTTGCTGCTGTTATTGTTGCTGAAGAATCTCCCCTGATTGATGAAACGGCACTCTCTGAGTCAGACCTTGACGTGCTGACCGCTGAATTCCTGGCAGAGACGCCGCTGCAGGAAGAGCTGACGGATGATGAGGATGAACTGGAGCCGGTCAACGAAGCAGCTGAAGAGTTTCAGAGTAAATACCGCATGGCGCAGGTGATGGGGATCGGTGAAAAAATCAAGATGGCCCTGACCGGCGACAAAGAGTGGCGTTCATTGCTGATCAAGGATGCCAACAAGCTGGTCTCCGGGGGAGTGGTCAAGAACCCGCGTATTACGGATGGGGAAATTCTGACGATCCTCAAGGTCGGTGTGCAGAATGATGAGATTGTTCGTATTATCTGCGCCAACAAAGAGTGGGTTAAAAACTACAAAATCCGCAAGGCTTTGATCGACTGTCCCAAAACACCGCTTCCCAATGCGTTGCGCTATCTGGCATCGCTTGATGTCAAGGATCTGGCCGGTTATGCCAAAAGTAAAAATATCTCGTCGGTCCTTTCAACCCAGGCCAAACGCATGTTGCTGGCCAAAAAACGATAACTATCTACAAGTCAGGAGTGCGGATGGCAATCATCAATAAAGCCAAACGTGAGATTAATGCCAAGATTGTGTATTACGGAACAGCGGGGTCGGGGAAATCAACCTCCATGCGCTATCTGTACGAACGTCTGAAACCGTCGTTACGGGGCGAATTCAAAACCATGACAACTGCCGGTAATTTGCTGCAGTTCTTCGATTTCACTCCCTTTGAAACCCCCTTGTTTGGCGGATTCCGGGTTCGTTTTCATGTCTACACCTTGTCGGGGGAGGTTACCAATCCGGCGGCCTGGAAAATGACACTTAAGGGGGCTGACGGTGTTATCCTGACCGCTTCCGATGCCGTGCATCAGTTGATGCCGGAACAGGAGTCTATCGCACGCTTGCGTAATTTTATCGGTGGCTATGGGTTGAGTCTGAATGATATGCCGGTGGTGCTGCAGATCAGCCAGCATGAAAACGGATATGCGGCTGATGAACTGTGTCAGTCGCTTGGCATGGGGGGGATTCCGGTCTGCCCGGCCAAACCGTCAGTTGGGGAAGGGGTGCTGGAAGCGCTGGCCCGGATCTCTCCGGCAATCATGGCCCGCATCAGTGCCGATCCGAGCTTGTCCGAGGGTCTCCCTTTGCCGGGGGATGCGCCTGTTTCTGCCGCGCCGGAAATTGCTGCAGCCATCCCCCAACCGCAGGAAGCGGAGCTTGCACTGCCGGTTGCGGCTGAAATGGTAGCAATTGAACAGCCGCAGCCGGTTCAGGTTTTCGCTCGGGAAGAGCAGCGGGGAGATGGGGCGGCGGTTGTGCCGCTGGTGACCATGGGAGAACCGCAGGTTGACTCTGATGGCCGTCTGCGCCTGCCGTTGCAGATTGCCGCCGGGGGAGCGGTCCGTCGTTTAATGTTGTCAATTTCCCTGGTTGAGGAGTAAGCGGCATGTCACCGGCTGACTTCGATCTTTCCATGGCAGGGCGGTTGCTGCTGGCATCATTCTGTGGCGGCCTGATCGGGCTGGAACGTGAGATCCATGGACGTCCGGCCGGTTTTCGCACCCATTTGCTGGTCTCCCTCGGTTCAGCCCTGTTTGTGATTGTTTCCATCAGTTTCTATCGCCTGTATGGAAATTTCAGCGGTAGCGGCGTGGTTGGTGTTGATCCGGGACGGGTCGCTGCCCAGGTCGTTACCGGGATCGGGTTTCTGGGCGCAGGAGCGATCATGCGCGAACGGGGCTCAATCCGTGGGCTGACCACGGCGGCCTGTTTGTGGGTAGCGGCGGCGGTGGGGGTGGCCTGCGGACTGGGGCTGTTTGTGCTGGCATCCTTTGTGACGGCCATTTCCCTGATCAGTCTGATTGCGCTCAAAAAAATCGAGGGGCAGCTTTCCCATGATCACTATGCCATGTTGCTGGTGAGCAGCCGTGATGTTCCGGGACAGCTGGAGCGTGTGTCCGAGATTGTCTCGTCGTGCGGTATGACCATGGCTGCGGTCGGCATGGAGCGCCGTCCGGTTTCCGGTGAACTGTTGTACGAGTTGCAGGTGAAAATGCGAGGTAAAGAGCTGGGGTGCGGCATGCTTGAAAGGGTGGCTGAACTGGAGGGGATCAAGGAAGTCAGTCTCAAATTGTCCGCCTCGGTATAGTTTTGCTAGCGATCACGCTCTCCGCGATTGCCGCTGCGATGTGACATCGGCCCGCGGGGAAACAGGCGGGGAACTAAAAACGGTACGGCTTGTTGGTAGGCATGGTAGGCGTCACCAAATTGGGCCAGCAGACGCTGCTCTTCGACCAGGGCGCCGATCACGAAGTACATCAGGGAACAGGCAATCAACAGTCCCCACTGCAAGGTCATGACCGGGTTCAATACCATGAACAACAGTGAAAAAAAGTATAACGGATGTCGTACCCGGCCATACCAACCACTGGAAATCAGTCGAGGTGGTGACGGGTTATGATGGAGTTGCCGGAATCCGAGAAAATCCGCCAGGTCGGTTTGACGAAGCGATTGCAGGAGCAGTGCCGCCACCACCAGTTGGGCGGCATACAGGAGCAGGCTCCAGGCACCTGGCACAAAGTAAAGTACGGCCGAGTTGTGTCGGTCAGCCATGACGTAGCAGAACAGCAGCAGGGAGAGCAGATTATAGGCCAACCGATACCACCGCGGCTGTTCCCCCCGCTTGTTTGCCAGCAGTTGTTTGAACCGTCTGGCGGCAAACAGCGAATGAAAAAT
>Ga0062383_10000031_pt1 | contig 35420 bp, 27 predicted proteins | sample DOMMetBare3Fresh_FD_59508 | JGI IMG/M metagenome (GOLD analysis project Ga0062383, IMG submission 59508) | Wetland sediment microbial communities from St. Louis River estuary, USA, under dissolved organic matter induced mercury methylation -... | ecosystem: Environmental > Aquatic > Freshwater... | reverse complement strand
GCCACCTTGCGAATGCATAATCCCTCGGCCACGTTGTTCAGAACGGTGGTGTCAAACAGCAGTGGTTCCTGGAACACCATGGCGATCCGGCGCCGGAAATCAATGGTATCCCCCCCCTTGACCGGTTCCCCCCGGAATTTGATCGTTCCCGCCTCCGGCCGGATCAGGCCGGCAATACCGAGCATCAGGCTGGTTTTACCTGCGCCGTTCGGCCCGATAACAGCGACCTTTTCATCGGGGAAAATGGAGAAACAGGGGATGTCCAACACCAAGGCTCCCCCCCGCTTGATCCGTAATCCCTCAACCTGCAGCAAACTGGCTGTTTGGCTCATCGCGGCCGCTCCCGTTGCTGGATTACGGTCAGAGCGTAGTTGACCCCGAAGGCGAGCAGCAGCAACAGGATCGACAGTGCAATCGCCACGTCAAAATTCCCCTTGCCGGTCTCCATCACCGTGGCGGTGGTCAGGACCCTGGTTTGTCCCTTGATGTTTCCCCCCACCATGATCGATGCCCCCACTTCGGAAATCACGCCGCCAAAACCGGCCATCACCGCCGCCAACAGCGGCAGGCGCGCTTCCCGGACCAGTATCCAGACCATCTGGCAGCGGGTGGCGCCCAATGCCAGGACCTGCAGTTTCAGGTTGGCCGGCAGCGACTGAATGGCGGCATTGGTGATGCCGGTCACGATCGGGGTGGCGATCACCGCCTGGGCGGCAATCATGGCCAGCGGCGTGTAGAGTATTTCCAGGAAGCCGAGCGGCCCGTTGCGCCAGAGAAAAATGGTGACGAACAACCCGACCACCACCGGTGGCAACCCCATGCCGGTATTGACCAGGCTGATAATCAGCCGCCGTCCCGGGAATTCGGCCAGCGCCAGCAAGCTGCCGGCCGGGATGCCGATCAGCAGGCTGATCAAGGTGGCGCTGCACGAAATCTTGAGCGACAGCAGGGTGATTGCCACCACTTCGCTGTCGAGCGAAACGATCAGTTTCAGCGCCGTCAGTATCCCCTCGACGATCAGTTCCACTAGAGCCCCAGGGCCGCCGGGTTTTTACCCGCATCGGGGAAGAAGAGCGGGGCGCCGAACTTTTCCACGCCATAGCGGCCGATCAGTTGTTGTGTCTTAGGGTCGACCATGAAATCGGCCAGCGCCTTGCCACCGGCGGCATTGATTTTGGGCCACGTGCTGCGGTTCAGTTCGATCACGTGATAGACGTTCAGCAATTTGGCATCTCCCTCCGCGAGAATGGCCAGGCCGAGGTTCTTCTTGAGCGCCAGGTAGGTGGCGCGGTCTGTCAGGGTATACCCCTTCTTCTCAGCGGCCACGTTCAGGGTCTGCCCCATACCGAGTCCGGTCTGCTGATACCATTTCTGGCCGTCCGGAGTGATGCCGGCTGCTTTCCAGAGCGTTTTTTCCTTGGCATGGGTGCCGGAGTTGTCGCCACGGGAAGCAAAGAGCGCCCCTTTTCCGGCGATCCGCTTGATTGCTTCCAGCGCGTTTGTTCCTTTGATGCCGGCCGGATCAGCTGCTGGCCCGATAATGATGAAATCGTTGTGCATCACCAGGCGCCGGGAAACACCGAAACCAGCAGCCATAAACTTCTTTTCCGCCTCGGGAGAATGGACCAGCAGCAGGTCAGCTTCACCTTTTTCACCCATCTTCATCGCCTGGCCGGAGCCGACGGCAATCGTCTTGACCTGATAACCGCTCTGTTTCTCGAACAACGGGATCAGCAGGTCGAGCAGTCCCGAATCCTGGGTGCTGGTGGTGGTGGCCAGGATGATGCTGGCCGGTCCAGCCAGGGCGGAGGAAACCAGCAACAGTGACAACAACAGTACAACGGCGCAAATTTTTTTCATGACACAGCTCCTTTTCTGATTGAGGTAGTGACTATTCGAATTTTGGCAAGGGGGTTGTCAGCTGCCACGCTTCCCCGCCGTCGGCCGGATCGTATTCCCATTTCTGACGGTAGGTAATGGTCTTGATGCGATTGGAAGGGAGGGCATAGTAATCAAACTCCACCACCACGTCGGCGCTGCGCTGCTCCGGACGGCAGGAGAAGGTTACGATCCGGTAGTCGGTAATGGTAACGCCCCGTTTTTTGATCTCTTCGGCTGTTTTCATGAACTCATCCCGCAGCTTCGGCTGCAGGTAGAGCATGCCGGCGTTTTCCACCTCGTGCCAGCGCAGCAGCTTGTTGTACCCCTTCATCTTCTGCTCAAAATCTTCCTGCAGCCGGCTGTTGCGCGCCATGGCGCAGCCCCCCAGCATCACCAGCATCACCAGCATCACCAGCAACATCAGTAATGACAGACAGGCCGACGATCTGGCGCGCCAGCGGGAAAAGGGGGATTGGGATTGCTGGCTGAACTCTCTGGCTGTCATGGTGTCTGTTGCTCCCGTTGTTTGATGTAGCTGACCAGCTCCAGCGCCAGCTCATGCTTGCCGAAGGGGGGAATCAGGTAGTAGCCGCCAACCTGATCAAAGGTGGCGTCAATAAATTCCCTGGCAATGGCAAGCCCTTCCCGGATTCCCGCTTCCTTTTCCAGCCCCTGCATTCTCGCCCTGATCTTCTCCGGCACACTGATCCCCGGCACCTCGTTGTGCAGGTAGTCGGCATTGCGCTGGCTGACCAGCGGCATGATCCCCGGAAAAAGAGGAAAACTGTCATCATCCAGCAGCCGTAACGCTTCCAGGAAGAGCTGCGCATCATAGACCGGCTGGCTTTGGGCGAAGCGGGCGCCGTTGGCGATCTTTTTCCGCAATCGTTGCAGCTGCAGTGGCGTGTTGGCCGTATTCGGGTTGAAGGCCCCGCCGATGGTGAAGCCGGTTCCTTCCCCGATCGGGTTGCCGATGGCATTGACCCCCCGGTTCATGTCGGCCAGCAGCTTGATCAGGGTAAAGGAATGCAGATCAAACACCGAACTTGCTCCGGCGTGATCCCCCATGGTGGCCGGATCACCGGTCACCGCCAGGATCGAGCGGAGTCCCAGCAGGCTGGCCCCCATCATGTCCGATTGCATCCCGATCAGGTTGCGGTCACGGCCGGTCACATGGATGATGACCTCGATCCCGATCCGCTCCTGAATCACGCTTCCCAGGGCGATGTTCCCCATGCGGGGGCGGGCCAGCGGGTTCTCCGCCAGGTTGATGGCGTCGACCCCTGCTTCTTTCAACAGCTGGCAACCGGTCAGCAGCTTGCTGCAATCGATCCCTTTGGGGGGATCAAGCTCCACGGTGATCACCTTGCGTTTACCCCATGAATCCAGGAAAGAACGGTGCTGAGGTTGTGCCGCCGCTTCGGCTGTTACTGTCGCCGGGGATGATGGTAATGAACGTCCGGCCGGCTTTCTGTTGGCCAGGGCCCGTGCCATGGCGCTGATATGCTCCGGCGAGGTGCCGCAGCAACCGCCGATCAGGTTGGCTCCCACTCCGGCCATTTCAATCGCCATGGAGGCCAGGTACTCCGGCGTGCCGCGATAGAGGTAGCGGCCGTCGTGCAGTTCGGGGAAGCCGCTGTTGGCATAGGCGGCAATCGGCTTGGATGTTGCCATTGCCAGCCGGCGCACCACCTTGACCAGTTCCAACGGTCCGGCACCGCAGTTGGCGCCAATAATCGCCACCCCGGCCTGTTCCACTGCCGCGGCAAACTGTTCCACGGTGGTCCCGTCGGCGCTGCGCCCTCCTTCCATGAATGCCATGGATGCCAGCACCGGCCGGTTGCTCGCCACTGCCACCTTGACCGCTGACAGCAGCTCAGGCAAACGGGTAAAGGTCTCCAGTTGCAGCAGATCGACCCCTTCGGCCAGCAACGCCCCGATCTGCTCCTGAAACAGCGCCTCCCGTTCGTCGGCCGAGCGCTCCTGCTCATTTCCCGGCAGATGCAACAGGGGGCCGACCGAGCCGGCCACGTAGACTCCCCTGTCGGCGGCGGCCTGACGGGCAATCCGGACGCCAGCCCGATTGATTTCCACCACCTTGTGACCCAGTCCGATGGTTTCCAGCTTGCTCCGGTTGGCGCCAAAGGTATTGGTTTCCAGCAGTTGCGCGCCGGCCGCCACGTATTCCGTTGCCAGCTCAAGCACCAGGCTGGGGCGTACCAGGTTGAGATGCTCGAAGTTGCTCTCCAGGCTGACACCCTTGGCATACAGCATGGTTCCCACGGCGCCATCGCCGGTCAGAATTTCGCTCCGTAATCGTTGTAAAATGTCCATGGTAGCTTTCTTGTTTGCTGGATTCATCAAGATGCGGTATAAAAAAGCGGCTTATACAACCACGAGGAGTTTGCAATGCATAGTCTAGTACAGTGGCTGCTGGATACCATCGGCGCCATGGGGTATCCCGGTATTTTTCTGTTGATGGCCATGGAGAGCTCGGTTATTCCGGTCCCCAGCGAGCTGGTGATGCCACCGGCCGGCTACCTGGCGTTTCAGGGTAAAATGAATATGGGACTTGCCATCCTGTGCGGCACCCTGGGGAGCCTGGCGGGAGCCTATGCCAATTATTACGCCTCCCATTACCTGGGACGCCCTTTGATTCTCAAATATGGCAAGTATGTCCTGATCCCCCCCGATAAATTCAAACGGGTGGAAGATTTCTTCCTCAAACACGGAGAAATATCGACCTTTGTGGGGCGCTTGCTGCCGGTTGTGCGGCACCTGATCTCCATTCCGGCCGGACTCTCCGGGATGGGGCATCTCCGTTTTGCGCTCTATACGCTGGCCGGTGCCGGGATCTGGTGCACCGTACTGACGCTGATCGGTTACGTGATCGGTGATAACCAGCAGCTGATCATGCAGTATTCACATCATGCCGTGCTGTGGGTCATCGTGATCTGCTCTGCCCTGATCGCCGGCTATGTCTGGCTCCACAAGCGCCGGCAGGCTATTAAAGCGTAAAGCAGGTCAGAAGGCAAGCAGGCAAAATAATTATTGCAGGTTGAACGTCGCGCGTTGTGCTGCGACGGAAGAAGACACTACTATAACCACAGGGGTCCTGTTGATCAGGACCAGGAGACTCATATCCATGCAGATGAAACGAACAGGCCGTATCCAGTATCTTCAGGTTACTTTTGAGGAGGGGAACCGTACGGTGCAAGGTTTTACCACCCGTCACGAAGGGGTTTCACGCATCCCCTACAACTCCCTTAATCTGGGAACCAACACCCTTGATCAGCAGCACAATGTGGAGGGGAACCGCAACATCATGGCGCGGGCCTTTGATATTTACCCCGATGCCTTGGTGACCGTCAAACAGACCCATGGTGATGACATCCTGGTGATCGACCAGGAGAACAGCGATTTCAGCCATTTCCTCGGCATCGAGGCCGATGCGATCATCACCAATCAGCCCGGCATCATGATCGGTGTCTGTGTGGCTGACTGTGCGCCGATCCTGCTGTACGATCCGGCCAATCAGGTGATTGCCGTTGTCCATGCCGGTTGGCAGGGGACGGCCAACAAGCTGGCAGCCAAGACCGTGGCTGGCATGCAGTCTCTGTTCGGATCCCGGCCGGAAGATCTGCAGGCCGCCATCGGCCCCTGCATCGGCAAATGCTGCTACGAAGTCGATGCCCCGGTTAAAAACAAATTCCAGCAGAACGGACTCCCCTGGGAATCCTACTCCCATCAGGTGGAAGGGGCCCACTGGCAACTCGACCTGGCCGCCGCCAACCTGGATCTGCTGGTGAACGCCGGTATCCCGGAAGCCCGGATTCAATCCGCTGACATGTGTGTCAGCTGCCAGCGGGAATTGTTCTTCTCCTACCGCCGCGACGAAGGGGAAACCGGCCGCCAGATGGGGTTCATCATGCTTAAATAAGTTGTGGAGTTTGTAGAGTTGAGAGTTTAACTCCTGTACTCAATGAGCTCCAAAACTCTACAAACTCATAACCGGAGGTTTCATGCTCGCCAAAGTTTACAGCAGCGCCCTGATCGGGATTGATGCCATCATGGTGGACGTGGAGGTTGATCTGGCTCCCGGTCTCCCCGCCTTTGCCACCGTCGGTTTGCCCGACGGAGCGGTCAAGGAAAGCAAGGATCGCGTTCGGGCGGCGCTGAAAAACTCCGGCTATGATTTTCCGGCCCGGCGGATCACCGCCAACCTGGCGCCGGCTGACATCAAAAAGGAAGGTGCGGCCTACGACCTGCCGATCTCCATCGGAATCCTCTGCGCCACCGGTGTTGTTAAAAACGAGCTGATCCCCTACTACACCCTGCTGGGGGAACTCTCCCTGGACGGGAGTCTCAAGCCGATCCGCGGCGCACTCTCCATGGCGGTTGCCGCCAAACGGGCCGGCTTGGCCGGCATCATTCTCCCGGTTGAAAATGCTCCCGAAGCGGCGGTGGTGCAGGGGATCAAGATCATCGGAGCCAGCACCCTCTCCCAGGTGGTGGAGTTTTTAAACCATCGCCTGGAGATCGAACCGTACCGGCTCAACCTGCAGGAACTGTTTACCAGCGGCTGCGAGTATGGTGAGGATTTCAGCGAGGTCAAGGGGCAGGAGCATGCCAAGCGCGCCCTGGAAGTGGCTGCCAGCGGTGGGCATAATATCCTGATGATCGGTCCTCCCGGATCGGGAAAAACCATGCTGGCCCGGCGCATTCCGACCATGCTGCCGACCATGTCGTTTGACGAGGCAATCGAAACTACCAAGATTTTCAGTGTCAGCGGCATGCTGGAAAAGGATCGCCCCCTGCTGGCCGTACGACCTTTTCGCGCCCCCCACCACACCATCTCAGATGTCGGTTTGATCGGCGGTGGCAGTACCCCCAAACCGGGGGAAGTCTCCCTGGCCCACAACGGGGTCCTGTTTCTGGACGAACTCCCCGAATTCAAGAAAAACGTGCTGGAAGTCCTGCGCCAGCCGTTGGAAGATGGCAAGGTCACCATCTCCCGCTCCTTGGTGTCGTTGACCTACCCCTCCCGGATCATGCTGGTGGCTGCCATGAATCCCTGCCCCTGCGGCTACCTGTCCGACCCGATCCACCCCTGCTCCTGTACCCCGGTTAACATTCACCGCTACCGTTCCCGCATTTCCGGCCCGCTGTTGGACCGGATCGACATCCACATCGAAGTTCCTGCGGTCAAATACCGTGATCTGGCAGATCGTGGCGAAGCCGAGAGTTCGGCTGCCATCGCCGCCCGGGTGGCTGCTTCGCGCTCTATACAGGCCGAGCGTTTCCAGGGATCAAAAATCCATTGCAATGCCCAGATGACCTCGCGCTACATCAAGAAGTTCTGTGAGCTGGATGCCAACGGCAACCGGATGCTGGAGCTGGTCACCGACAAGCTGGGGCTCTCGGCCCGCACCTATACCCGCATTCTGAAGGTCGCCCGTACCATTGCCGACCTGGACACTGCCCAACATATCGGGGAGCAGCACATTGCCGAGGCGATCCAGTACCGCAGCCTGGACCGGAAGACGACGTCATATTGAATTCTCAATAAATCAAAATAAGGATTGTCCATGGCTCAAGTAACTCGGTTTGACGACACAATCATCAGTTTCATGCGTCAACACGGTGCGGAAAAAATTGCTGTTTTTGGTTCGTATGCCCGTAATGAAGAACGTTCCAATAGCGATCTGGACCTGATGGTCTGGTTCAAAGAGCAAAAAAGCCTGCTCGGTGTTATTCGAATCGAACGTGAACTTTCAGAACTCCTGGGGGTTAAGATTGACTTGCTGACTGAGCAGGCGGTCAGTCCCTATCTGATTGACCGTATAAGGCAAGAGCTCAAGGTGATTGCATCATGATTCGTGACGATCAGATTTATCTTGCACATATCGTGGACGCACTGGGGCAGATATCAACGTACACCAAAGGGATGGATGGTGAAGCGTTCATGTCAAACCGCATGGTACAGGATGCTGTCATCAGGCAATTCGAAATTGTTGGTGAGGCAACCAAAAATCTTTCTGACAGTTTCCGGCAAGTGCATTCTCATTTACCGTGGAAGGATCTGGCCGGTTTTCGAGACAAGCTCATCCATCAGTATTTTGGCGTGGATATCTCAACCGTCTGGCGTTCTGTTGTCGACGATGTTCCGGTGTTGCTGCACGAGTTATTGAATATACGAGAAGGTTGACGATCACAAAAATCACACTATAACGTCCAGATGTCCCCTTGTTCTTTACATGATGAGATTTTATATTGACTGTTGATCAGTATGCTGTCCACGGAATTGCCCGGAAGACGAGTTGAATATGTGGGGAGTGTCCTGATTTCTTGATGATGGTAAACTAAATAAATTGAGCAGTTGAATGGGTGATGATTGAGTAATTGCATGAAAATACTAGAAAAACAGAATATAGAAAAACTAACTTTCCCGCTGTTATGTGGTTGTTTTGCTCTTGGGATTATGTTGTCAGTATTTGTTTCTGATAATATTCTTGATAACAATTATGCAAGCGCCTTTACGCATTTTGTTGAAGGTTTGATACCTACGGTATCAATAGTGGCACGGTGTGCAGAAGTGCCTGCAATAAGGTTTATGGCTTCAGTTATTAGCTTGGTCACATTATTGTTGTCGATATTGCTTTCTTACTATTTTGTTAGATATTTATTTCAATTACAGAAAATTATCGATTCCTCAGCAATAAATAAAATAAAAGTTATTTTGAGTATGATTTTGTTGTTTGTAATCGGTACGTGGCATTTTTTCATAAAACTACCGAACTCACCTAGCTGTCCTGATACTTCAAAGTTTCATCTAATGCTCAGTTCCAAGCTTGGTATGGGGGTTTTCGGTACTGTTATTTATCTGACATCCTGGTTCGTGCTTGCAGGAACATTTCTTTCGCTGGTTATAGTTTATAAATTGATAACTTACTGTGCTATTAATTCTTCTTGCAGTCGCCGCCGCGGGAAATGAGATGTGAGATTATATTGATAACGTATGGTTAGAATAGTTTTTCAAGTTTCCCTCCCCGGATCTGCCGGGGGACGTCATAAAATTTGAGGAATAGGGCATATCCCGAATCCCCCATAACGCGCCCCAACTGAGGGTGCCCCCCTGCTAGAAAGCCGATTCTTCCTGATTGTTTCACTCTCCCTCATCCGCTTCCTTATCAATGCCACGGTTTTGATTCTTCGGCAGGACTGCCAATTTGAGTATTCACTTGAATTTAGATGCCTCTGGTAAAAGCAACCCGTTTCAATCTTGAACTGTGCGCCTGATCCTCCTCGTACAAATCCCCCCTTGCCCTCCTTTAAAAGTGGGGTAACGTCCCCCCCTCCAATGAGCACTCCCGTTATGGAAAGTGCTCTTTTTTGTTCAGATGATACATGCACTACCGAATGTAGTTTTATCTGAAACCGCTCCCCCAGGCTACGCCGCAACAGAGAACGGGGGGATTCAGGGGGAAATAAAATCATCTGCTCTTGCAATCAATATAATTGATGGCATAGTGATTATTCATGAAAATTACATTGCTTTTGGGTTTGTAGCATGTATAGGTTGGCAATCAAAAAACGGGAGGAGATCAGCATGTCAAACAACGAGCCAAAACAGAGTATTGATTCAACATTTAACAGCAATGTAACCCGACGGGATTTCATGAAATATACCGCCGGAACAGTTGCCTGCATATCGTTGGGTTCGCTGACCTACGGTTGCAGCAGCACTACCACCTCGGTTGCAGGGTATCCGATCGACGCAACGGTTGTCAAAACAACCGAGCGGATGATCTCATTCCACTATACTCCGGCTGCAGCAGCCCCAGCCCCAGGCAAGATGCCTGATCCGGCGGATCCGGCAGTAAGCCCCAATGGCGGAAAAGCGCTGACCTGGAAGCAACTTGACCAGATTTCAGAGTATGACAAATTGGGCTATGGCACATGGCAATATCTGCCCCAGCCGCTTCCGATCATCACGCGGGGAGATATCATGGCGCCCGATTATGATCCCTCGGCAGTCACAAAAAAAACGAAGCTGGTCAATTTCTTTGCCATGACCGACATCCACCTGACCGACAAGGAAGCGCCAAATCAGCTGCTCTATCTCCAGCAAAGTCTTCCTGGTTTTGCCGGACAAAACAGTTCTATCTACTCCGGTGTCATGCTGTACACCCCCCAGGTGTTTGACGCTGCCATTCAGACGGCCAATGCCCTGCATAAGAAAGATTCCTTTGATTTTATGATCTCTCTGGGGGATGTGTGCAACACAACTATGTACAACGAACTGAGGTGGTATCTTGATATCATTGACGGCAAGGTGATTACCCCCAGTTCCGGCGCCCACCTCGGCGCCGACAAAATTGACTATCAGAAGCCGTTCCAGGCCGCGGGGCTCGACAAGTCGATTCCGTTTTACCAAGTCCTCGGCAACCATGACCACTTTATGATCGGTTCATTCCCGGTCTATGAGACTGCGGGGCTTGCCGAGTCATACATCAGCGATACGGTGTGGTCAGTGTCGAATGATCTGCTCACCCCCGTCACTATCGCGACCCCGGCCGCATTTCCGGCCAATATCAACAAGAATCGACTGAATGATCCCAATGACAGGTATTACCAGGGCGTGATCGATGGCACAACCCCGTTAGGCACCATTACATACGCAGGTGCTCTCGCTGTTGCTCCCAAGGTGGCGGCTGACCCCAACCGGCGTTCTTTGCATAGAACGGAATGGATTCAGGAATTTTTTACTACAACCACCAGCCCGGTTGGCCATGGTTTCAATCTGGTTACTTCAAATCCTAATTTCAAGCTGGTTGCGGCTGCTGATAGAGCCGGTTTTGCCTGTTACAGCTTTGTACCCAAGTCAACGGTGCCGTTGAAGGTGATTGTGCTCGATGATACCCAGCGGGAAGACGACGGCTCTGTTGATATCCATGGCCACGGCTTTCTTGATGCATCACGCTGGGGCTGGCTTCAGGCCGAACTTGCCGATGGTCAGGCAGCCAATCAGCTGATGGTGATTGCCTGCCATATTCCGATCTGCGTTACCAATGTTGGCACCGAACTGGAGTGGTGGCTTGGCGCCCATGGTGACCCGTCTACCACAACCACAAATGCATGCACGATCACGGAACTGGTTACTACTCTTCAGAACACGACCAACCTGCTGATGTGGATTGCCGGGCATCGTCATGTCAATCATGTCAAGGCGTTCAAGTCGCCTGATCCGGCCCATGCGCCTGAAAAAGGGTTCTGGCAGGTTGAAAGTTCATCGTTGCGTGATTTCCCGCAGCAGTTCCGCACCTTTGAAATCTTTATCAACAGTGACTACACGGTTTCAATCGAAGCAATTAACGTTGATATCGCGGTGAAAGAGGGTACGCCTGCGGCACTTTCAAGAAAGTATGCCATTGCAACGCAGCAGATTCTCCAGAACCCGTTAAAGAGCAATCCTCCCAACTATCAGACCATGTATGGCAAGGATTTTGGTCCTGTCGATCCGACCAGGCCAAGGGGTGGTGATATTGCTGTCGCACATTCCGGAGATGCCTATACAGACACGTCAATCCAGTTCGTGGATCTGGCCGCACAAGGGATACCCTACAACGCATCGTACAACGCCCGCCTGTTCAAGCAGTTGAGCCCGGCCATGAAGGCGTATTTGCAGACACTCTACCCAACTCTTTAGGCAGGTAAATCAGGAAAACCGGCGGGTAAACCGGTTCACCCGCCGGAGTCCGGCACTACGTGTCACAACGTTACACACAAAAAGGAGAAACAAAATGAAAAAGCTTATCGTTGGTATTGTTGTACTGGCATTTTGGATAGGTGCGGGTCTCTGTTTTGCCGAATCGGGTATTCCCAATATGCTGGGGACCTGGTCAGTCAAGAGCGAAGGTGGTGTCATACCCAGAGACGGCGCAGCAGGCGCTAAAACACACCATAGCGGTGAATTCAGTAATCTTTCCGGTGAATTGGTTGTGACAAAACAAAAAGGCAGGGTTCTCCACGGAACCTTTACCACGCCAAAAGCTTCTGAGGCTTTCATCGCAGTCATTGGCATGGATAATAAAGGTCTATTTATGGCTGATGAAGATGGCTTCCTGGAAGGTAAATTCATAAATAAAGACAAGATTACTGTAGTCTATCGTCATGTAACTGCTGCCGACACAGTGGTGGGTGTTGGGACGTGGACACGGAAGAAATAATTACAATTTTAACGGTTTTAACCACTGATTCAGCCAGAGGGGCCACTTATTGCGCCCTGCGGGAACTGGTACGCGTTATCGGCAGGGATAAGATGATGCAGATGTTTTGCAGTTGTCTAATTAATCTGTAAGGGGGAAATATGAAGAAATTTCTCTGGTGTCGTTTAATGTTTGTTTTTGCATTAATGATCGGTTGTTGCCTTATTGCCGGATGCAGCGGCAGCAATTCCAGTGCAGACACGGTATCACTCCACGGATCCTGGTCCGGGGTCCATAAGGTGGGAGGAACGTCAGTACCTCTTCAACTCGTGGGAGCCATCAATCACCAGACGGGCTCTAATGAGTTCACAGGTTCCATGACTGTTAATGGAGAGGAGTACAATCTGAAAGGCACTATCGAGAACGATGACGTTCAGGCTATCCTTACCAACTCCACATCCACAATCAACTGGAGTGGCAAACACATCAACGGAAGAATAAAAGGCACCTATACCCATTCTGCAATGGCGCCAGCGAAGATGTTATCAGCTGCAGCTGATGTCGCCCCTACTTCCGGAACCATTGATATTGTAAAGTTCCTCGACATACAGGGAAATATCAAAATGGGGCCCTGGCTCTTGTATTCACAGGATAATACAAAGAGTATGGCCAGTATGACCATAAGAATTGGGTTAGGTGGCTCTGAAAACTCAGTCACTGCAACAGTGACCGGGACTGACTCGGCAACCGGATCAAAAACAAATTATGGTACTTTTACCATGAGTAACTATTTTGAGGCAGAGGGTGTCAATATGTACGAGTACACCTTTAACAATCTTCCTTCCAACAGTTTATTCAGTTACGTCATAAACATAACTGACGCTAATAAGAATAAATACTCTGTCAACGCCACCTTTCGAACTCCACCCAGTCGGGCAGATATTGATAGCAAGAGGGTGACCAGTCAGATTTTTTTCGGTATGGGTGATAACCGGAGAGAATTAACGTCCGCCTCCGACAACCTTCCCATGGTCGAAGAAAATATGATTGCCTATGGCGGGATCATATCCGACGCAAATGAACAGAGCTGCATAATTCATTGTGGGGATGCAGTAAGTTTGGGGAAAAAGATCGATACGCTTTATCTCGCTCGATATTATGGATGGCAGAATGAATGGCTCAAGTCGAGCAACGACACTCCGACAACGGATAAATATAAACATGATTACAGGTACCATACCTGGATGAGAGCATCCATGCCGACCTTCATGGCTCCGGGAAATCACGAAGGGTACAGTGGCTTAATCTCCATGGATTCTCATCTGGATAATTCATCTTTGGAACTTTACGGAAAATTGATGACGAATCCCGCAGAAGACCACGTTGTCCTTCCCAATGGTTCTAATTCATATACATATATGGCTGATTATGGCGGGATGAGGGTCATATCGCTGAACACCTACTATTGTTTTAATCAGGATGACGTTAACGCAATAACTAATAAGCTTACGACATGGGTAAATGAGGCCTATCCAGGGGGGCCTATTATCTTGGTGGTACACCCCTCGCCTTACGGCAGCGGCTATCAGCCGGATAAAGAAAACGGCAACTTCTATTTTGCGAAAATGGCTAATTTACAGGACTATTTTAAAAAGCTGTTTGCGGGCAAAAAGAACGTGATCGTCATTTCGGGGCACGTCCATGAGACCGCCCGTACCTTGCAGGATGATATCAACTATTATGTCCTTGGGACAGGCGGCGCCCATGATATGAACTATGGCGATGTAAAAGAGACGTATCCGAGCGCTCTTGAAGTACTTAGAAATTATGATATCGATTCTTTTGTCAAACTTTCAAACTATACCGGTCCTTCTTCCATTCCTGGTTATTTTACGCCGTCGCTTTTATCACAATATTATCTTCCTGTAACAGACCCTCATTTACAAAATGTGTACCTGGATTTTGCCTTTGCGAAATTCACCGTTGATTACAAAACCAGGCAGGTAACGGCTGTCATCTATGGCGCAAAAGATGGTGATAAGGGCAAGATAATCGATGAAAACACTTGGAAATACTGAATTATAACGTCGCAGATTTGGTGGTGAAGATAAAGCAGTAATAAAACAAACGGAGATTTCATGCGCTCACATCAAGGATCAGGCCGGGCATACCATCTACCAGGTGCTGACCGGCGCCGGCGGGGCTCCTTTCAACAGCTGGGCTCTGCCCTATGCTGAAGGGGACAAGGTGGTGGGCGATTATCACAAAGAAGGAGAAAACGGATATGTTCTCGTAACGGTTGACGCTCCGCATGTGAAAATGAGGTGGAAATCGCTATCGACGGTTAACGGGAAGGATGACTGGGCAGTTGAAGATACGCTTGAATACACGGTGAACTAAAATATTGGGAGATATACAAATGATCTACCCCTCGGCACTGAAGAGAACATCGGCATCACTGATTCTATCCCTGCTATTTGTTTTTAGCGTAGGCTCGTTTGTAACGGGTTGCGGTGAAACATCCAGTTCTGTAAACCACAGCACCTCAGGCGAGCTCCTGACCACGGGTAATCCGACCCCCGCGCTTGAGCCGGTCTTCTTTCTGCACATCTCCGACACGCACTTTGATACCAAGACAGCGACTAATAATGCACGCACAGATACCGGTGTGGATCTCACACAGAGCGGTAAGGCGCTGATGAGCGCTCTCATCACTGAGGTCGTGCCGGTGATTAAGCCGCTCGCCACGATCCATACCGGCGACATGACCGAAAAAGGCTACCTTAAAGAGACCTGGGAGACCTACAGTACTCTTTTGAAGAGCAGCATCCTGACATCCTATCCGAAGTACGTTGATATTGTCGGTAACCATGATGTTAAGGTGGAAAGCTCGCTTTTTGATTATGAGGACGGTTTGAAAAAATTCCTGCTCTATGCCCAGACTCCTACCAGGTACGGCTACACAACCGTCGAAAGCGCGGCGGGCACCGTGCGCCTGATTCGTACCAATACCGCCGCATCGACAACGGCTGATTATCAAAAGAGAAATTGGGAAAACATCTACGGTTGTTTTCCCGAAAGTCAGCAGCAAGCTCTTTATAACCATCCTGACCGCAATCAGATCGTGGCGCTAAATGTCGTGCTTGGGCACAGTCCCGTCGCAAATAACTATACCGCCCCGCCGGCGAATTATGTGCCGGGAACGAATTTGAATGACGGCACGTACATGTACCAGATTACCGACGGCAATGATCGCATGAAGCAACTGATTGATGAATTCAAGGCGCCCATCTATCTCAGCGGGCATGTTCATGTGCCGGGGATGGAGTGGCTCAGCAATAAGAGCCTGGTCGTCAGGGCCGATACCTTTGGCTCCCATGGAAAACAGGCAACCTTTTATCTCGTTGCCTATGATTTTGATGCAAAGAGTCCGGCTGCCAAGCTGGTACAGATTGACGCCACAGACCCGGCATTGCCAAGCGTCAAATGGCCCCTCGTCTTCATCACAACGCCGGCCAACAGCTCACTCGGTAATACAAATAGTTACTATGGCAATACTGTGTATGACGGGACAGACAAACACCCCTACAACAATAAATATAAAGCCGGCAATCCCAATGCGAAGGCTTTCACGCCGGATCAGACCATTATGCTGAAAACCATGGTTTTCTCGCCGGAAACAGTCACGTCCGTCAAGTACGCGGTGGATAACGGCCCCACGTCGAGCCCCCTCGCAACCGTCAGAAATACCGGCGGAAGAGTCTGGGCAGTCGGTATTCCTTTGGCAGGGGTGACAAAGGGCTCACACACCGTAACGGTCACCGCAACAAGAAGCAATGGAACAACCGGCGCGGACACAATCTCGATCATCGTTCAATGATTGTAAGGTCATGACCGCGGCTGAATATTTTACTAACTGAAGTAACTACAGCATCCAGAGCGGAGGTACACGTGACATCCCGGCATACCCTGATCGTCCTAACCATGTTGTTGGCCGTTACACTTTTCCTGCCCCTGGGTGCCTATTCCTCTGCTGGCACCAGCAAGATTCATGGTGATACCCCAATCCTCTTTCAGGGGAAAACGGCTGAACAATGGACGGAACTCCTGCTGAACGACGACGCCGACATGAAACCGATTGCCCCCCCAAAAAACATTAGAAATCCGATTCTTCCTTGATTGCTAGTCCACCCAGATCCCCTGTCAAATGTCACAATTGAGATGATCGTTCCTGTACGGGACAGCATACCTGTGGTATATACCCATAGCTTCTTTAATTTGTGCCGGTTTATTTTGGTTGTCAAAACGCTTTGGGAGCCCCTGCCTCTTGCGGGGATATCTGTCGGAAAAAGGAGATGATCATGAAAAGTATTGCCCGCCTCAGTCGTATTGTCTATGTCGTTTTGAGTATCACGTTGTTGCTTTTGACTGGCTGCGGCAACGACAGTGCAACGGAGACGTTTACAGCCAACCAGGTGTCCGGCAAGACATTTGCCTATGCCAGCGCCGGCTCCACGGGAACAATCGTATTCAACAGCGATAGCTCCTGGAACGTAATAATTGGCACGTCCAGTTTCAGTGGAACATGGAGCATCACAAACGGCAAGTTGGTCTGCCTGACCACTGGCGGTGGAAATCATACCACTACCTACACCCTGACGAGTGTTGCCGGTAACGCGCTCAATGCCACGGTTGTCGAAGTAAACCCCGCTGACCCTAATAACCCCACGAATTACAGCGTCACCTTCACTGCCGTATCTGCTGCCAACCAGGTTTCGGGCAAAACATTTACCTATGTCAGCTCCACCGGCTCCACCGGTACGCTCACATTTAACGCCGACAACACCTGGAACACAACGATTGGCAGCTTAAACTTCAGCGGAACATGGAGTATCGACTCGAATGGCAAGTTAGTCTGTGTGACCACTGCCGGTGGAAATCACACCATTACCTATACCCTGACTAATGCCAGCAATAACTCGCTTAGTGCCACTGCTGTCGAAGTAAACCCGGCGGATCCCACTAACCCCACGAACTACAGCGCCACGTTCACGGCACGCTTTGCAGCCAGCCAGTTGTCCGGAAAGTCGTTTGCCTATTCCGGCGCCGGTTCCACGGGAACGCTGGCGCTCAATGCCAACAACAGCTGGAGCATAACGATCGGTAGCGCTACCTTCAGCGGGACTTGGAGTGTCGATGCGAACGGCAAGTTAGTCTGTGTGACGACAACCGGTGGGAATCACACCACAACCTACACGCTGTTTGTCAATAATGCTGGCAATACCCTGACCAGCTCGGTGGTTGAGGTAAACCCTGCTGACCCTGCGAACCCTTCTCGTTACACGGCAACGTTCTCCCCAACCTGATCCGTTTGGCATGGCCGACAGAACTTCTCCGGCATTGATCATGATGCGGAGAAGTTCTGTCGGCAGGGGAATATGAGTATCCAGGTTACTGAACATTGGGAGGATTATGACCATGAAGGAAAATTCCGTTGTACGTTCGCTGTTTCTGATCATTGCTCTGGCGCTGCTGGCGGGGTGCGCAGGTGATTCAGCTTCCAATTCAACCTTCCCGCTGGACGCCAAAAACGTCAATCTGATTTTCGTGGTCACCCCGGATCTGGCGTACCAGCCGCCCGGCGACATCAGTCCCGACACGGCAAACCTGACCAGTCAGGGGCTGCAGCGTTCGCTCATGATGGCCTCCTACCTGAAACAACAGGTACTGGGGGGAAACAACGTAACCGGCATTTATACGCTGGCGCCGATGACCCACCTGCAAACCGCCAACAATTACCCGGATATGACAGCGATCGGCTATATACAGCAGTTCGCCCTGCTCAACCAGCACACACTACCCGTTGACTCCAGCGGGGCGAGCTACACCAGCAACAGTTACCCGCTCAACTCGGCCTATGCGCCAGGCTCCGTGCCCAATGGTGCTTCTGTGCCGACTACCTATTGCCCTGATTGTAGCGGGCTTGATTTCAATAACAGCGGCGGCAACAACGATGCATTGCTCTCCACTCTGATCACTAAAAAAATCCCCGGGTATTATGTCTTTTCGGCGCCTTGGGAGACAATCAGTGCACTGATGGCGAGTGTCAACCGGCAGCAGGGGTATAACCTGAATCTCCCGGCGAGCTATACGGGGGGGAATCAGCTCTATGCGTTCTCAATTCCTTTGTCCGGAAGCGCCGCTCTGGTTACCTATAACAGCAATCTGAACCCGCCTGCCACCTATCCTGTCCCACCGGCGCCGGTGGCCAGTACTGCCTGCACCCACTCGCAACAACCGTATTTCAGCACCTCGCGAACCGGCGGGGTTGATGGCGTCGTCATTCCGGCCAACATCAATAAAAATCAAAGGATCGACATCGTCCGGCACGTGGAGGCACATCCCGATCTGAACAGCAAATTTGAAAACGGCAGCTTTGTGGCTGCCGGTCAATGGCGTGCTCTGGAGCTTCCCAAGGCTTTGGCCGGCAAAATAAGTCCCAACGTGGTCTATTCCATCGATCCCGCACAGTGGTTCAAGGCGTATTACAATTTTTCGTACGTCCGCCCCTCATTATCGGTACTTCCCTATGCCATCGCCCATAATCTCCCCTACTATCTGGTTTCCAGCTTCCAGCTCGGTGATCCGAACACCGCCAAGCTTGCCAGTGATTTTTTCTTTACCGGTGGCAAGCTTTCCAATCAGACCGTGCTGCTGGCGTGGGAGTCCTCCCGCATTAAACCGTTGATAAATGCGCTGCTTAAAAGCTATGGCGGCGATAGTACGCTCCCGCTGCTCCCGGTCGCCTGGCCGTCCAAAGACTACGACACCATCTGGAGCGTGAAGATTGACGCCCAGGGGAATCTGACGGTGAATAATGAACTGTGCGAAGGGATCGATACCAACAAGCTGCCGGATACGGCGCCCCTGTACTGACAGACTCTGGCGGGTGATCAGCGCTTCGGCTACGGAAAAATGCCGGGGCTGCTGGCGCCCGCCAATAATTGCATTATAGTCTTTGAATACTCACTAATCAGGGTGGAAAGCAGGAGGGCTCCATGCAATCGATCAAATGGCTCCGTATCTATTCCATGGCGGCGCTGTTGTTGTTTCTCAACGGCTGTAGCGCCGGCAGCAACAATGGCGATGCCTCACAGTTCCTCCCCAATATGAACCAGCAGATAACGCCGCTGGCAGTTCCCTATGCTACCTTTGAAAATCTGAACCCCGGTCTGGCCGGCAAGCCGGACTGGTTGGCCGGGCAAGCGGTTACCACGGTGGTGAGTCCGGATAAAAAAACCTTGCTGGTGTTAACCAGCGGGTACAACCGGGTCTACACATCCACCCCCAGCACCCCCTATCCGTGGTACACGCCGGACTCGTATGAGTACGTGTTTGTCTACGACATCTCGTCCAACACGCCGATCAAGCAACAGGTACTGAAGATCCCGAATACCTACAACGGGATTGTCTTTGATCCATCCGGCAACGCCTTTTACGTGGCTGGTGGCGTTGATGACAACATCCACATCTTTATCCGCAGCACCGGGGGAACGTGGGGGGAAAGCGGCAATCCGCTGGCGCTCGGTCACAACAAGTCGGGCGTTGGACTCCCTGGAAGCGGGGATTCATCACTTGGCGTCAACCTGCAAGTTGGGGTGAAACCGTGCGCGGCCGGTCTGGCTGTTTCGAATGACGGCAAGACACTGGTGGTGGCCAATTACTATAACGACTCGATCACGCTGTTCAGAGGTGGCTTGAATAACTGGACACTGGCAGCGCAGAACATTGACCTGCGCCCGGGCAAGAGTGGCGGAGTCAGCGGCACGCCGGGGGGGGAATATCCTTTCTGGGTGGCGCTGAAGGGAAGCGACCAGGATGGTAACGCGACCGCCTATGTTTCAAGTATCCGTGACCGCGAGATCGTGGTCGTCAACCTGAACGGGACACCGGCGGTGACGGCCAGGATCAAGGTAAAAGGGCAACCGAACAAGATGGCGCTGAACAAGCAACAGTCGCTGCTGTATGTGGTCGAGGACCAGACCGATACGATTGACGTGATCGACACGGCAACCAATACGATCGTCGGCATCATCCCGGTCATTGCTCCTGCCGCGGTCATGCCTGATGTTGCGCTTTACAAGGACGCGAACGCGAACAGTGTCAAGCGCACCGGCGCCAACTCCAACAGTGTGACCCTCTCGCCGGATGAGAAGCAACTCTACGTGACCAATGGCAATCTGAATTGCGTGGCAGTGGTGAATCTGAACGAAACAAAAACCAACGGCCAGGTAGCCGGTCTGATTCCGACCGGCTGGTATCCGAACTCGGTCAGTTTTAGTGGTGATGGCAACTGGGTCTATGTGGTCAACGGCAAGTCGGCCACCGGGCCGAACCCGGACTTCCGCTACAGTGCCGGTCCTCCGTCACACACCAATGGCATATTGTCAAATCAGTACAATCCCCAGTTGATCAAGGCCGGTCTGCAGAGCTTTCCGCGCCCCGCCAGCGAACAACTGGCGCAGCTGACGAAGCGGGTTGCCACCAACAACCGCTTCTCCTACAGTGATAGCGCGGGAGACAGGGCAGTCATGGCGGCGGTGCGTGACAAGGTCAAACATGTGATCTTCATCATCAAGGAAAACCGGACCTACGATCAGGTGCTGGGTGACCTGGAAGTCGGCAATGGCGATCCTGCGTTGGCCGAGTTTGGCAAGGCGTACACACCGAATCAGCATCAACTGGCGCGGCAGTTCGTCACGCTCGATAACTTCTACGCCACGTCTGAAACCAGCAACGATGGCTGGCCGTGGACCGTCTCGGCTCGTGCGCCGGATGTGATTGAGCGCCAATTCCCGGTGGCCTATTCGGGGCGTGGCCTCAGCCTGGATAGCGAAGGGTACAATCGCAGTGTCAACGTCGCTCTTCCCAATGCCGGTTACCCGGGTGTCACGCGTCAGACCGCCAATCCGCTGACACCGGCTGATCCCGATCTTCTGGCCGGTCATGCCAATGTCTCGGCGCCCGATGGGCCCAACAGTGATGAGAATGAAGTCGGTAAGGGGTACTTGTGGGATTCCGCGCTCCGCAAGGGGCTCTCGGTGCGTAACTACGGCTTCTTTCTGGATTGTACCCTCTATGGCCAGGGGAACAAATACAGCATCCCGCTTGATCGGGATCCGTTCTCAAACGGCCGGGTGGTGGCCTATGCCTCAAACGTTGCGCTTGCCCCGCTGACCGACAAGTTTTTCCGCGGCTTCGATAATGCCTTTCCCGACTATTACCGCTTCAAGGAATGGGAGCGGGAATTTGATCTGTACGAGAAGGCGGGGGCGGAGCTGCCGGCCTTGAGTCTTGTGCGTTTCATGAACGACCACACCGGAAAATATGCCGACGCTCTTGACGGCGTGAATACCCCGGAAATTCAACAGGCCGATAATGACTATGCGCTCGGCCTGCTGGTGGAGAAGATCTCGAAAAGCCCCCGCTACAAGGACAATACCCTGATCTTCGTTATTGAAGATGATGCCCAGGATGGCGGCGACCACATGGATTCGCACCGCACAATCGCATTTGTGGCAGGCGCCTACGTCAAGCAGGGGAAGGTGATTTCCTCGCACTACAACACCGTCAACTTCCTGCGCACCATTGAAGAGGTGCTGGGATTGCCGCCGATGAACCTGAACGATGCCCTTGCCCGGCCGATGGCCGACATCTTTACCACCACGGCAACTCCGTGGAGCTTTAGCGCTGTCCCGGCCGAGATCCTCGCCAGAACGACTTTGCCGCCATTTATCGACAAAACAGCCAACAAATCGGCCCGCCTGAATGCGCCCAAGCCGACCCACGATGCCAGGTACTGGGCGCGGGTTACCAGGGGGATGGACTTTTCGACGGAAGACAACTTTGATTTCGCCGCCTACAACCGCATTCTCTGGAAAGGATTGATGGGGGATCAGCCGTATCCGGCCGCATCAACCGGAAAAGATCTGCGCCAGAACCGCCAGGAACTGCTGGCGCGCTACCAGCGCTCGTTGCAGGGGAACGTCAAACAAACAAAAAGAATTTCAGCCAGGTAGCCGTTTGTGAGCCCCTGCCTCTTGCAGGGATCAGATGCAACAAATAAACCTGAAATCAGCATTTGGATCCACGAAGGACACGAAGTTTCACGAAGACTCAAACGTCTAAGGCAAGCGGGCAATTTACCGAAAAGGTTGTTACAGAGCCTATCTCAATTCGATGTTTTTCTTAGTATTTCTTCGTGTACTTAGTGGATGACTGCGCTTTTGGGGACAAAGGGAGATCACCTATGAAGTACGGTAGCTATGGATTAACCATCTTTGCAACGCTGATGCTGGCCGCCTGCGGCGGAAACAATGACAGTGCCACTTCGCGCGGGAAGCTGGTTGCAGCTCCGGTTGAAAAAAGTACGCAAACCATTGCCCAGCTTGATGCGCTTACCGCCACCGGACTGCGTCCCCTGACCGGTCCCGCCAAATGCGATGTCAAGGTGGTGCAGATCCACTACCAGACGCCGGGAGTGCAAACAGGAGAAATGAGCGATGTCTCGGCCGCTCTACTGGTCCCGTCCGGCAATGACCCGGCTTGCCAGGGGGCGCTGCCGCTGGTCGCCTTTGCCCGGCCGACCAACCTTGAAAAGGCACATACCATTGCCAATCCGTCGGATCCGAGCAACATACTCCTGATGACATTCTTTGCCTCACAGGGGTACGCCGTGGTTGCCACCGATTATCTCGGCTATGCGCTCTCCTCCTATCCGTATCATCCCTATATGCATGCCGACAGCGAAGCAAGCTCCGTGATCGATTCGATCCGGGCAGCCCGCAATGCGGCTCCGTCGCTAGGTCTGTCATTAAACGGCAAGGTGATGATCTCCGGCTATTCGCAAGGGGGGCATGCGGCAATGGCGACACAGCGCGCCATGGAGCGCGACAACGGGAGTGAATTCAATCTGGTTGCAGCGGCGCACCTGGCCGGACCGTACTATGTCTCAAAGGCTCTGATTGACGGCGTTGCCAACCCGATTCTCGGCACCCAGTATTTTGTGCCGTTCCAGATCACCGCCTGGCAAAAAATCTATAGCACTGTCTACAACAAGGCATCGGATCTGTTTAATGCACCTTACGACAGCTTTATCGAAACACTTTTCCCCGTCGTGAACTATCCGACCGACCTGGCGAAACTTCCGGCAACGTCATCGACTCCGGCAGCAGCCAGGGATGCCGTCTTTACCGCCGCCTACCTGGCGGATCTGGCCGGCAATCCGAACAACGCTACGACGGTCGCTGCCAAAAAGCAGGATTTACTCGGCTGGAATCCGAAGGCCCCGGTAACCTTGTGCGGCGGTTCCGGCGATCCGACCGTCAAGTTCAGCAATAATGCGCAAATACTCTATGATGATTTCCGTAGCCGCGGCGCTACCAATGTTTCACTGGTGGATGTCAATGCGAGCATTGTGGCGCTGTATGGCAACGTACTCGCCACTGCTCCCGCAACCTACAACCAGAACTATCACGGTAGCTATGAAGCGCCGTTATGCGCTTCGGAATCAAGAAAGATGTTTGATCGCTACAAATAGAAGTAACGCTATCCTGTTTATCTAGGTAAGGAAAGGTGCCAAAGATGAAGAGACAACCTGTGATTCAACCGGGAACTGGCGCCGTTGCAAGCTGTTTCGCCATCACCCTGGTTGCTGCCGTCGTACTCCAGCTGGTTACAACCGTAGCATTCGCTGCCGACAGACTGATCGTAATCGGACACAAGAGTCCCGACACCGATGCGGTGGTCTCGGCCATAACCTATGCCAACCTGAAGAACGCTTTGGGGGTGAAAGAAGCCTCTCCTGCCGTGGCCGGCAAGCTCAACAATGAGACCCGGTTCGTGCTCGATTATTTCAAGGTTCCGGTGCCGGAGATGATCAGCGACTGTCAACAGCAATGCCCAAAGGTGATCCTGGTGGATCATGGCGATCTGGCCCAGGCCGTGGATAATCTGGACCGGGAGCATGTGGTCGAGGTGGTGGATCATCACCGGATCAGCGGTCTTACCACCAGTAAGGCCATTTACTATCTCAATCAGCCGGTGGGGGCGACGGCCGGAATCATCGCCGATCTCTATGAACAGAACAGGATTCCGCTCAATAGGGAGATGGCCGGGCTGCTGATGTCGGCCATCCTGAGTGACACGGTGCTGTTCAAGTCCCCCACCTCCACTCCCCGTGATCAGGCGGCGGTGGCAAAACTGGCCCGGATTGCGGGGATCGATGACCCGATCACGTTCGGCATGGAACTTCTCCGGGTCAAAAGTAATATCGCTTCCCGATCGGCCCGGGAACTGGTCACCGGTGATATCAAAAAATTCAACTTCAGCGGTACCAAGGCGATGGTGGGGCAGATTGAGGTGATGGATCTGAAGGATCTGGTCCCCCGGAGAGCAGCGCTGCTGGAAGAGATGCAGCTGATCAAGGAGTCGGAACAACAGGATATGGTGGTCATAATGCTGACCGATGTCATGAAGGAGGCGAGCGACTTGCTCTTTGTCGGTACTCCGGCGGCTGCCAAGGGATTCGAGAAGGCATTCGGCGGCAAGATCGTGGATAACTCCCTTTACCGGGATAAGATTTTATCAAGGAAATTGCAGGTCATCCCCCCCCTGGACGGCGCATTCAAGAAGTGATCCGTACCATGTTTTCCCGCTTTTGCAGGTTTTAACGCCCATTATCGGTTCCGGGCAAGCGCTTGCCAGCTTGCCCGGTTGGTTGGCTGGCTGGCCGTCTATTGTATCCCGTTGTGGTTTGAACATACATAAAGTTGAAACCGAGGAGAATGATCATCATGAAAAAACTGTGGTTGTTGTTGCTCTGTTGTCTCGGGATGGCGTCTGTTGCGGAGGCGGCCAGCCGGCCGGTAATGCTTGAAACTGCGCAACAGCAGGTAACCGCTGAATTTGAGCGTCTTGATGCCGGCCTGAGGAAAGCCGCCGGTGAACTGGGGAAAACAGGGTTGACCGGTGATCAGGCACGGCTGGTCCTGGCGTCAGCTTGTGAAGAATTCAGCTATGCGGTTGATTGTGGCACCATCGATGTCAAGGGGCGGCTGATCACCATTGAACCGCCTTCCTATCGCAGCTTTGAAGGGAAGGATATTTCAGGCCAGGAGCAGGTCAAGCGGATGTTACAACAGCACAAACCGGTACTGAGTGCCGTCTTTCGCTCGGTGGAGGGGTATGACGCGGTTGATGCGGAGTACCCGGTATTCAGCTCTCAGGGGCGTTTTGTCGGCGCGGTCAGCGTGATGTTCAAACCGGAAAAGTTTTTGGGAAAGATCATCAAGCCGCTGGTCAAAGGGGTGCCGCTGGATATCTGGGTCATGGAGCGGGGTGGGCGCATACTCTACGATGTTGACCACCAGCAGGTTGGGCTGAATCTTTTCAGCTCGCCCTTGTACCGCCCCTATAAACAACTGATGAGCCTGGTGAAAAAGATTGCAAAAACGCCACAGGGTGAAGGGGTGTATCGCTTCAAACAGGGAACCGTAAGCGGCGCTGATGTGGACAAGAGGGGGTACTGGCAGAGCGTCGGGCTGTACGGAACCGCCTGGCGTCTGGTCGCTATTCATCTGGAGCCGAATGCCAGGGGAGAACGGACAGGACGGCCAGCCTCGGTAGTCAGCGCCCAACAGACACTGGAGCGGTTTGCTGCGAATGCCGACCTGATCACGGCGCTTGCCGATGACAAACAAGCTGATGCCATGCAGCAGTTACGAAAGTATTACGATGCGACGCCGGGGATTTACTCGGTACAATGGATTGACGCCAAGGGGATCAACCGTTTCGGTTACCCGGTTGAAAACAGTCTCAGCGGGTATGATTACCATGCGGGAAGCGCAGCTCGTGACCAGGAAATTCTTCAACTGCTCACAAAACAGCAACCTGCAGATTTTGAAGCGCCTTTGTTTGAAGGGCGCACCGGCGTCTTTGTCTTTACCCCCCTGTTCAGGGAAGGGCGATACCTGGGGATGGTATACAGCATTAAACTGAAAACCGAGTAACGTGCTCTACGGTCACTGCGGGAATAACCGAGACCGCTTCATTTGTGCAGGCGCTGTTTTATGAGACGCATGTCCAGAGTTGAAATAAAAACCATGTTACGGAGGATTCCATGAACAGTTCAATCAGATATTTGGTATGCCTGCTGTCACTCCTTGTGTTAGCTGCCTGTTCCGATTCTGAAAACAGTAGTTCGTCTCAGCGCACAGCCTATACCCTGGATGCCAGTGCCTCCGGGGTGATTGAGACTATCAACAACATCGTCAATCTGACCGTGGTCTCCAAGGATGCCAACGATCTGAAGGCCGAATACAAGGCGGGATTCATACAGGGCAAACTGCAGGGTAAAACCATCGTATCCGCCAGAGATAACACCTGGGACAATGCCTACCTGACTGATCCCTCCCATTCCTTTCCCAAGCAGCTTGGCCCCACCCAGGCAGAGCTGGAAAAAATGGCTGGTTTCCTGAATACCAACTATACCTACTTCCTGCAGTACGTCAGCAACCCAACCACAGACGCGGTCACGGCAGGCCGTCTCAAGCGGCTGTTATTCCGCATGCTCGGCATCTATCATGGGGCCACACTCACGCAACCGGCCAGCCTTGATTTTTCCGGAACATGGCTGCCTGACAGTAGCTATCTGCAACCCGCAGAACGTGTATTGGGTTATGAAACCGCCGGTCTCACCTTTATGGATGTCTATTACATAAATGCTTTCAATGACGTAATGGATGTAATCTCCAAATCGGCTGAAAAACCTGTAAGCAGACCGGAAAAATGCTCGGCCTTTCTGAAGCGAAGCGGCAGTGAGGTAATCCTGACGCATAATTCCTGGATGGGATTTCTTGCCCAGTCCATGATCCAGACCATGTCGGTGAATGGCGACCTGTTGACCGAGAATGTCGCGACCCCCGGCCAGATCGGTTCAGGCACCGATTTCGGCTACAACAACAAGGGGATTATGTTCAACGAGACCACCCACCGGGTGTCCATTCTCAAGGGGACTGAAAACGGTATCTGGCTCTTCTGGCGGGCAGCCCTGGCGGAACAGTTCTCGAGTTCGATTACTGATTTTTTTGATGCGATTTCACTGGAAAATACCGGCACCTACCTGAACGGGTATATGGTGGTTGATGCCAATAACAATGAAACCGGCCTGGTGGAGATGTCCTACCGGTGTTTTGTCTACTACCGTTCGACCGGTGGCCCATACGCGGTAACCAGCAAGTCGTCGGATGGCGGCGTATGTACAACTGATTACGATCCCGAAATGGTTACACCGGACTATCTGATGGGAATCAACTATCCGGCGTCGTATCAGGTGGTAAACGATCTGGGATCCACCAATAATCGTCCGGCCAGGCGGGTACAGTTCAAGCAACTGCTGCCCGGCGTGACAGATCTGGAAACGGCCAAGGCTGTCATCACCTACACCGATCCGGCCAACCCGCTCTCCATTTTCGGGCGATGGGATCTTGGGTACGGATTGACTGATTATCCCAAGCAGGTTCCGGATGGTTCTGTTGACTCCAAGGCAGCTTCCACCAGCATGGTTCGCTCTTTCATGGGGCTGTCCGGAACCTTGGATAGTGCGGCTTCGAACACCGGTTTCTGGATGCTGTATGGCACTGCCAAGGTTAACGGCACGCCGTTCATCTGGAGCCAGTCTTCCTGGAGGTGGCAGACGCTGAGGGATGTGCCGGACCGCTTAGATGGCAGTTTTACCCTGATGCCGTTGCATCTGAGATAGTGCGGGCGACCACAAATATCCTGTCAGGTCTGGTTGGCGCCACCCCCAACACGACCTACTGCGAAAACATCGGCGTCATGGCCATTACCCGGGTATGCGGCACGGATAACCAGCTGGCTGACTAACTGTAGAGATGGCTTCGCCACTCCGGCCGGCTTTATCCGGTGTGATTTTAAGAGGGAAATTGTTTATGCCGGATCAATATCTCGAAAATACTGCCTATCGCCCCATATTGTTTGCCATTACCATTGCCGTATTTATGTGTCTTCTGGACAGTCACATCGTTCGGATCTGCCTTCCGGTAATAGCGCGGGATTTTGGTATATCTTCCGGCCAGACGGCCTGGATTAATCTTGCCTATCTGCTTGTTGTGGCTCCGGGGCTGCCGATCTTTGGCAAAATTTCGGATATTGTTGGCCACAGAACCGTATTTATCCTGGGCTATCTGGTGTTCATAGCAGGTTCGATGCTGTGCGGTATCAGTCCGTCATATTATTTTCTGGTTTTTTCACGCTTCATACAGGGGCTTGGCGGGGTGATGCTGATCGCTTCAGGCCCTTCGATGATACCCCACCTCATCCCAGCCGACAAAAGGGGGGTGGCTTTCGGTCTCCAGGCAACCGCCGCAGGACTGGGCATATCGCTGGGAGCGCCGTTGGGCGGCATCCTGACCGAGCTGCTCTCCTGGAAATATATCTTCTACATAAATGTTCCTGTGGCTGTTGCCGGCGTAATCATGGTTCTGAAATACATTCCGAAAGAACCCCACGCAGATCGCCTGAAAAACCTTGTGAAAAGACTGGACATAACAGGGGCCCTCTATCTCTATTTTTCCCTGTTCTTCATTACCACCGCTCTCAGCCTTGTTTCAAAAATCACGTCAGGCCCTGCACTTTTTTTTGCATGCATGGCGTTCGGCGCGATCTTTCTGATTCTTTTCCTGCAGCGGGAGAAAAAATCGCCTGAGCCGATCATAGACACCCCCATATTGTCAAAGCCGTTTATCCTGATTATGTTTTCGACCTTTATTGGCTATCTGCTGATGACCGGAAATACGTTTATGATGCCATTCTATCTGATGACATCCCTGGAAATGACACCGGCCACGTCCGGGCTGATGATCCTGTTTTTTTCGTTGAGTTTTTCATTTTTCAGTTCACTGGCAGGCCGACTTGCCGATAAAACCGATCCCAGGATATTAGGCAGCCTGGGCATGTTCATGACCGCCGCAGCTGTCTCATTCTTTGTTTTTGTTATCGCCAACAAATCGGTTTTTCAAACAGCTCTGTTTCTCTTGCTCTATGGTTCGTCCTTTGCTTTTTTTGTTGCCCCCACCAATAAACTAATGATCAGTTACATTCCTAAAAATAAGCAGGGCGTTGCCAACGGTATTTACCGTACGGCTGTTTTTCTTGCTGCACTGGTTGGTCTTTCCGTTTATGGCTCGCTCTCCGATCACGTTGGAGCGTCCAATATGGTGCCATTGTTTTCAACGATTTACTTTTGGTCCATACCGCTGCCGCTCGCTTCCTTTGCACTGCTTTATTTTTCCAGACTTTTACCGCCTTTGGCTGATTAAGCAATAACGGAGGAACTCATGAACCTTTCCAGCTTGATTTCAACTGCTTTACTCGCCACCCCGGATAAAGCCGCCTATATCTGCGGGGATACAGCCGTAAGTTACAGGCAACTGCATGAAAAGGCGCTGCAGTATGCCGCTGCCATAAAGGGTCTGGGGATTAAAAAGGGGGATCGGGTTGCACTCAGCATGCACAATATCCCGCAGTTGCCTCAACTGTACATGGCCCTTTACCGTATCGGCGCCATTGCGGTGCCGGTCAGCCCCTACAGCACTGCCGCCGAGTTTAGCTATGCGCTGGCCCATTCTTCCGCCCGCCTTTTTCTCGTTAGTCGCGAACTGTACGTCGCCGCCAGCGAAGCGGTCACCAGCGCCCCCTTGATAGAGAAGCTCCTGGTTGTTGACGATGCGGACAATTCCGGTCAAAGCCTTTGCCTGACGGGGACCGCACAGGAGATTGACCTGTGTGAGATGGCACCTTCAGATCCGGTTATGATACTGTACACATCCGGCAGCACTGCAAGGCCCAAAGGGATCGTCTATACCTGCGCATCCCTCCTGGCAACCGCAGTAACCCGCTGCGAAACCCTGCGGATGACAGATGACGACATCTTTTTCAACGCCGGTTTTCTCTGCCATGGCGCCGCGCTTACCATGGCTCTCCTGCCTGCCCTGTATTCCGGCGGAACATCCCTGTTTTTGCTGAAATTCAAACCGGAGGATTTCCTGCAGTCTGTGAGCCGTTACAAGCCTACCATGGCAGCGCTGGGACCTTCTCAGGTATGGGCCGTGCTCGAGCATTCCCTCTGCCCATCCACCGATTTCAGCTCACTGCGTTATGTATCCTCAGGTGGAGATGTGGTCAGCAGCCAGTTGCATGAACAGTTTCTCCAGACCATGAAATTCCCGCTCTCGGAGAGCATCGGCATGACCGAGTGCGGCACCTATCTGACCACGTATCCCGGAATGCCCCACAAAATAGGCTCAATGGGAAAACCGGTCATTGGCGCAGAGGTGCGGCTGGTTGATGAGAACGGAAATGATGTCAAAACAGGTGAGATCGGGCAGATCGTCGTGCGCACAGCCACCTGCATGGCTGGGTACTGGAACGATGAAGAAAACACCGCCCTTACCCTTGTGGACGGATGGCTCTATACAGGTGACTCTGGCCGTCAGGATGATGACGGCTACTACTATTTTGCAGGCCGGATCAAAAACATGCTTGTCAGAGACTGCTGCAACATATCCCCTACAGAGGTGGAGGATGCCATCAGACAGTATCCGGCGGTCAAGGATTGCGGGGTTGTGGGCATACCGGATCCCCGTCATGGCCAGAAGATCATTGCATTCGTACTTCTGCAGCCTGCCTGGCAGTTGCTTGATCAGCCTGAACTTGAGACCTTCACCGCCTCAATCCTGATGGGGCCGCGCCTGCCGGATAGATGGGTGCAGGTTCAGGAACTGCCAACAACCCAACTGGGCAAGCTGGATCGTAAAAAGTTGCAGCAAATAGCTTTGGAGGCTGGGGATAACCAATGAAACCTGTTGAATCCATGATTACTCTTCCCACCCAGGCACGTTTCGTAGCGCCTGCCCTGGCTTTCATACGCGCCACAGCCGCCTCCTGCGGGTTTTCAGATTCAGCGCTCAACGATATTGAGATCTCCGCAGAAGAGGCGCTGACCAACGTCATCAAGCACGCTTTTGAGGGAGACTCTGATGAAACATTCAAGCTGTCTGTCCGTTTCACAGAAGCTGATTTCCTGATTACTGTTTATGAGAAGGGGATGCCCTTCAGTCCGGATAACGTCACAGAGTTTACCCCTGAAAAACTTCAGGACACCCTGGAAGTTGACGGTCTGGGGGTCTACCTGATGAAAAAAATGATGGACGAGGTTCTGTTTGAAAATCTGGGGCGCGATGGTAAATCGTTGACCCTTGTCAAACATATACAAGACAGCCAGGCAAAAGCCGTTGTGGAGAACTGCGGGAATGAGGCGTTGGTCAAAGGTAGAGCGGATACTGTCACAGGAGACAGCGCATACGAAATTCGTCCTTTCAGGCCGGAAGATGCGCTGGAAATATCCAGGTGCGCCTACAAGGCATACGGCTACACCTACGAGCCGTACATCTATTATCCTGAACAGATTATAGAAATGAACCAGCTTGGGACATTGCGTTCTTTTGTGGCTACAGGAACAAACAATAACGAAATCATGGGCCATCTCGCCTTAAAATACAAAAATACCACTGATCGTATCGCTGAATTAGGTGTTGCCTTTGTCAAGCCGGACTATAGAAATTCAGGAATCTTCAATTCCCTGGTGCAGTTCTGTCATGAACAAGCGGCTAAGTTACAGTTGTATGGCACTTTTGTCAGAGCAGTGACGAGCCATATCGGTTCACAAAAAGTCGCTGATAACATGGGATATGTGGTCTGTGGCGTATTTCTCGGGCTTTTCCCGGATGATGTAGATTTTAAGGCACTTACCGGTAAAATTAAGCAGAAGGAAAGCGGGCTTCAGTTATACCGACCTCTTTTGGGAGAAGCTGAAAGAGATATCTATCTGTCTTTGAGGCATAGAGACAGAATACTGGATATGTTCCGGTCCTTTAACCTCTCTGTGCAGCATCTTGAAAGCAGCATAGTGCCTACCAAGGATCAAAGTCTGATACAGGTGGCTATTATTCCTGTTCTTAATGTTGCTGAGGTAGAAGTCAGTGCGATTGGAGGCGATATCATGCATGAACTGGAATCCACCAAGCATGCTCTATGCCTGAAACACGTAGACGCGATCTTTCTCCATCTTGACCTGGAGAACCCGTACAGTCCGTTTGTCGTGCAGCAGTGTGAAAAACTGGGTTTTTTCTTTTCCGGTGTGCTCCCCTTTGGGCTGAACAATAAACATGAGCTTATCCTGCAATATATGAACAATCTTGAAATCAAGTACGACATGATAAAGCCGTACTCGAAGAGCGCGGTGGCTCTTCTGGATTATGTGAAATCGTGTGATCCTGACAGGGCAGTTTAACTACACACTGCATGCAACGGAGAGAGGAGTTTATGATAAATTTGTCTTTGATTTTGCCTGTAAGCCCCCCTCTTAAGATAAGAGGGGTTGGGGGAGTTATGAAAGGTGCCCAGCCATGATCGGTAAAACCGTAGCTGTACGAATAGGAAAACTCTTTGATAAAGATACGTTTACCCCCTTTAATCCAGGCCAAAACAACGGCTTTGTGACCGGCTGCGGAAAAGTTAATGGCTGTGATGTTATGGCCTCGTTCATTGAGCCGGATGAAGCGCCTGATAGTTCTTTCAAGGTGCTGCAAGACCATCTGGCACTGCTTGACAAGGCGCTGGAGAAGAAGCTTCCGGTGGTCGTTGTCATGGACATCCCTGCCATGCATAAAACGGCCGACAAAAGCCCGTTCCCCAAAGATCCGATCCGGCTGCTGGCTGGCAAAAACGGGGTTGGGCGCTGGTATTCCACCCATGCCAGACTTTCCGGCAAAGTGCCTCAGATTGTCGTGGTGCTCAACCGCATGGGGGCCGCTCTGACCTTTCCGGTAACACTGTGCGATGCGGCAGTCATGCTTGAATCCGCCGGAATGAGCATCGGCAGGCCGGATGTTGTTGCTAAAATGACCAATCAACCGGTTGATTACGCACAGCTTGGCGGCTCTGCCATGCATTACGCAACGTCAGGTTCCATAGACCATGTTGCGGTGGACGAAGCAGATGCCTTTACCTGGGTTAAAAACTATCTGGGCTGTATGACACAGGATAGGAACGAGGCATATCTGCCACCAGCACTTGACCAGGCTGCGCTTGAAAAGGCAGTTCCTCCGACTCCGTTCAAGGCTTTTGATGCACATCAGGTTATAAAGGGGATCGCAGACGCTGGTGCAATACATGAACTGAGAGCCGGAATTGCCCGTGAGCTTATTACTGGTTTTGTAAGGATAGAGGGGCGTATAACCGGGATTGTTGCCAACAACTCGGCGGTCAGAGGAGGCCTTTTCTTTCCTGAGACATGCAGAAAAGCGGCCCGTTTTGTCTCTATCTGTGACTCTTTCGGCATCCCGATGGTATTTCTTGCCGATAACGCAGGGTTCATGGTTGGACCGGAGGTGGAAAAGGGGGGGAGCATCAGGGAGGCGTCACTTCTGTTTGCAACCATTGCAAACGCCGCTATTCCAAGGCTTTCGGTGGTTATGCGCCGCGATTATACCGCCGGTGTGTATGCCATGGCCGGCCCGGGCTTCGACCCTGAAAGCTTCATAGCTCTTCCCGGGGCGGTCATCTCCATTTACGGAAAAGGTGTGGCTGAAAAACTTTCCACTCGCGGTTTTGACGAGAAGGAGAATGATTCAATGCATGAGATGATGAGCGGAGCTGAGGATCCTCATATGTTACTGGAGATGGGGTTGTTGGATGAGGTGGTTGAAATTGGCGCTTTAAGGTCAACAATTGTGACTTTTTTGCATAAAGTCTCTGGCAAGACCACCGGAAGCGGCAAGCCGGTTTTACTGGTTTAAGGAGAAATCAGAAGGGGAACGTAGCTGCTTTAGTGCTTTATGAAGGGTGAGGAAGGCCATGAATCCAGTATCAGCACCTGCACAGCGCCGGGTCATTCAGGTTGAGGAAAAACTGCCGTTTCCGCAGGCGTTTCCCCTGAGCCTTCAGCATCTGTTTGCCATGTTCGGGGCCACGGTGCTGGTGCCGTTTCTGTTCAAGGTAAACCCGGCAACCTCGCTCTTGATGAATGGTGTCGGCACCCTCGCCTATCTGATTATCACCCGTGGAAAAATTCCGGCCTATCTCGGTTCCAGTTTTGCCTTCATCGCCCCGGTCTTTGCTGTCCTGGCCGACCCGCAGTTGGGAGGGTACGCCGCCGCCCAGGGGGGCTTCATCCTCTTCGGCCTGTTTTTCATCGGCGTTTCCTACCTCGTCAAAGCTGTCGGCACCGGCTGGATCGAGGTTGTCTTTCCACCTGCGGCCATGGGGGCCATTGTCATGGTTATCGGCCTGGAACTGGCACCGGTGGCCACGGGCATGGCCGGTCTGACCGGAACCCAGGTCGCCGGATCGGGAATCCCCCAAACATCCGCCATCATTGTTTCCCTCTGCACCCTGACAGTGACAATCCTCGGGTCGGTTCTTTTCCGTGGTTTCATGGCGGTTATCCCGGTGCTGATCGGCGTAGTTGCCGGCTACCTGCTGTCGCTGGCTCTCGGTATCGTCGATCTGGCTCCGGTGTATCAGGCGGCCTGGTTTGAAATGCCGACAATGTATGTTCCGGCATTTAACGCCCGTGCGCTCATCATGATCATGCCGGCATTCCTGGTGATACTGGCCGAACATATCGGCCATCTGGTGGTTACCGGCAACATCGTCGGGCGCGATCTTCTGAAAGACCCCGGTCTTGACCGTTCCCTGCTGGGGGACGGGATCTCAAATATCCTGTCAGGTCTGGTTGGCGCCACTCCCAACACGACCTACGGCGAAAACATCGGCGTCATGGCCATTACCAGAGTGTACAGCGTCTGGGTTATCGGCGGGGCGGCGGTCATCGCCATTATCATCTCGTTTGTTGGCAAGCTGGCGACGCTGATTCGCAGCATTCCGGTGCCGGTCATGGGCGGAATCTGCATGCTCTTGTTCGGGGTTATCGCCGCCGCCGGAATCAGGATGTTGATTGAGAAAAGAGTGGATTACACCCAGCCGCGCAACCTGATTCTGACCTCGATTGTTCTGGTCAGCGGGGTAAGTGGCGCCGCCATCAGATTTGGCGCCGTTGAGCTGAAGGGGATGGCTCTCGGCACCATGGTTTCAATCGTTGTCAGTCTACTGTTCCATCTGTTTGACCGGCTGGGATTGACTACTGGTGCTCCTGCTCCAATGAAAGAAGCTGCGGAAGAGATTTCTTGA
>Ga0062383_10000030_pt1 | contig 35914 bp, 25 predicted proteins | sample DOMMetBare3Fresh_FD_59508 | JGI IMG/M metagenome (GOLD analysis project Ga0062383, IMG submission 59508) | Wetland sediment microbial communities from St. Louis River estuary, USA, under dissolved organic matter induced mercury methylation -... | ecosystem: Environmental > Aquatic > Freshwater... | reverse complement strand
GTTCATCCTCCAGCAAACGGGCGATGTCGCTGCCGTTGCGCCCCAGGATATCGGTTACCAGGGCTCCCCGCACGCTCGACTCATGGCCGGGATTCAGAATGCCCTGCAGCAGGGTGCAGATTTCCCTCGCCTCGGGAGTGGCAAAAAGGGTCATGTCGCTGCGCATCACGGTCGGGATCCTGAGACGGATCAGCGCATCGCGCATGGCGCTCGCCTGCCGGTGACTGCGGACGATCACCGCAATATCCCCTGGTAGCAGCGCTTGACCATCAATCAGGGCGGTGCCGTCGTTTCCCTCCCGTAGCAGGCGTGCTATTTCGGCAGCCACATGGCCGGGGATCATGTGGTTGGCCTTGCTGACGTTCAGCCCCTCCGGCGGCATGGTCCAGATTTGCAGCGGTGAGTCTTCGCCACCTGCCGTGGTCAGGCGTGTATCCGTTGTCTGTCCGGCCACCACCGGATGATAGGAAATCTGGTCGAACAGGAACGGTTTCCTGTGGTTGGCGAAGATGCTGTTGAACCCCTCCAGCAGCGGGGGGGTGGAACGCCAGTTACTGGTCAGGGTGAAGCGTTGTGCTTGTGGCACATCGCCGGCCGCCTCGATATAGGCAAAGATGTCGGCCCCCCGGAAGCTGTAGATCGCCTGTTTGGGGTCACCGATCAGAAACAGCGGCAGTTGCGTGGCGCCGTAGATGCTCTTGAAAATCTGATACTGCACCGGGTCCGTATCCTGGAATTCATCAATCAGCGCCGCCGGGTAATTGTCCCGCAACCGGGCGCTGAATGCCGTCCCGTTCTCCCGCTCCAGCGCCCGGAAAAGGTCATTCAGCAGGTCATCAAAAAAACGGATGTTCAGCTGCTGTTTGCGGTCGGGGAGCTGCTGGTTGCAGTAGCTGATCAATTCTCCGAAGAAGGCGAGCAGCCGCTGCTCAACCTGTTGCAGCAGCTGTTGGCAGCGCTCAAAAAACGGGTGCTCCGGCGCCGTGCCGGTCGGTTTGGTCCCCTTGATGATGCCGGAGGTGCAGAACTTGACGAAATCGGCCGGCAGATCGTAGGGGGTGTCGGCGGAGATAAAACGATCCAGTTGGGCTGCGTAGTCCGGGAGGGCTGCCACGGGATACCCTTTGTGTTTGTCCCTGCTCAACCCCTTGCTGGCAGACAGCAGATCCATCACTTCCTGCCGTTGCCGCGGCCACTCCCGTTGCAGTGTGCTGAAGATGGTCTGGCAGCCGGCATGCAGAGCGGCCACCTGTTCAGGGGTATGGAAGGGAAGTATCTCCAGTTTGGGGTTGCCGACCATCTGGCGGGCAAAGTTGCGCAACGTGTCAGGGGAATGTTTTTTCTTCAACAAATAGCCGAGCAACTGGGGAGAGTCGTTGAAAAAGGAACGGCGCCAGAAATCGTCCACCACCTCACGCAGCAATCCGGTTTGATCGGTTACCAGCTCCGAATCGTAGCGGGAGCCGCTCTCAAAGGCATTTTCATTCAGTGCCCGCAGGCAAAAACCGTGAATGGTGAAGATCGAGGCGGTGTCAAACAGCTTGAGAGCCCGGTCCAGGGTCGTGCGCACCAGCTCGCTATCTCCCCACAATCCGTTTCCATTGTGACAGAGCGCAGAGAGCAGTTGATCGTTGGTTGTTCCTCCTGTCACCACGTCCAATGCTTCGCGGATGCGGGCCCTGATTCTGGCGCGCAACTCTTTGGTGGCTGCCTCGGTGTAGGTCACCACCAGAATCTGTTGCGGCTGCAGTTGCCGTTCCACCAGCAGGCGCAGATAGAGCAAGGCAATCGCGTAGGTTTTTCCGGTGCCGGCGCTCGCTTCAATCAGATGCGTTCCCGGAAGTTCGACCTCAAGATGTTTCAGTTCCTGCATGATCATACCTAGCTGCGGTGCCGGAGCAACGGCTCCAGTACTGCCCGGGAAATTCGTTCAAATTCGGCATCAAAGGGGGCGCTCAAGCCGCTGTCCGGTTTGAAGCAAAGCCGGAAATAGGGGTCGCTTCCTTCGCCCGGTATGTCGTTGTAGCTGTCATCGTTCCATTTGCCAGAGGCCTTGCCCAGATCCCAGGGAGGGGAGGCGCCGGCATAGGCCAGGGCCGATTCGGGGAAAAAGGGCAACGGTCTGGTCAACCCCTGCCAATAGAGCTCCAGCAGGGAGTGCAGCAGATCCGCCGCGTCATCCAGCGGCTGGAACCCGGCATGCTTGCCGTTCATCAACAGCATGGTTTCACGCGGATACCCCTGGGGTGCGGCGGCATTGAGCGCCAGGTGCTGGATCCAGCAGCTCAGCAGGTCCCTGGCTTTCAGCCGTGCCGGGCGGTAGCGGTACATCCGGTCGGGCCAGATTCCGGAGAGGCGTCCGTAGAGCCTGAAGCCTTTGATGGTCAGATCCAGATCCAGCGGTTTCAGTGCTGTCGCAGTGCCGATGGCCGCTGTCACGCTTTTCGCCAGGTTGCTGACCTCGCGCACATGCTCTCCAAACAGCAGGTCGCCATGGCGGGCCGGGGGGAGCAGTCCCTGGCTGCGCACTCCGGGGAGCAGTGACGCCGGATCATGTCCTTGTAACAGCGTCTCAAGGATCATGTTCTTGAGCGAATAGGAACCCAAGCCGTCCGATCCGAACGGTTCCCGCTCCTCCAGTGCCCGGGCGAGCTCTTTCAGCCGGATCCCGAGCCGCTGTTCACAGAAGAAACGGGCCGGATTGGCGATGAAACGCAGCAGTTGCGGGAGCGGAACATCCCGCCATTCCTCGTTCGGTTCGGCCATGGCGGTTGGCATGAAGCTGGTGGCCAGGGGGATGGCGGCTGTTTTCTCCTGCAGGGCTCCCCAGTTTTCCTGCGAGTAGCTGAACAGGCGCGGGTGGTGGCAGAAATAGGCCCGGCTGAACGGCTGCAGGCGATGGCAGGTTAGGACGGTTTGCTCAATGGTCTCCCCGCTTCCGGCCGGGACAAAGGCCCGATGAATCGCATCCAGCAGCTCCGACACCACCACCGAGGGGGGGATTTCGCTGTTGTCGCGGATGCTCTGGCCAAGGTAGCTGATGTAGAGCGAGTGGCGGGCCGACAGGATGGTTTCCAGAAACAGGTAACGATCCTCGTCACGTAACGAGCGATCCCCCTTTCTCGGGTGCAGTCCGATCAGATCAAAACCGTGGGGCGGGTTCTGGCGGGGGAAGGCGCCATCATTCATGCCGATCATGGCAATCACCGGGAATGGAATGCTGCGCATCGGCAACATGGCGCAAAAGGTGACTCCGCCGGTCATGAAGCCGAGCCCCTTCTGTTCCTGCTCCAGCCGGGAGGTCACCAGGGAGCGGATCACGGCAAACGGAACCTCCCCGTCAAAATGGGAGAGTTCTCCCTCGTTTGCCAGGTCATCGATCAACGTGCCGATGGTTGACAGCTCCCGGGCGGTGCTGTCATCGGCAATGACGCATTCTGTCAGCAAGGTTCGCAGTTGCCGGCACCAGTCGGGGAGCGGCCGTGGTTTTTCCAGCTGATGCCTTACCCGCCGCACCATTCCGATAAAGTCGAGCAGTTTGCCGAGGGTCACGGCCGGTGCCCCTTCCAGATCGTCAAAGGGGAGCGTGTCATGGAACAGCTCCCCGTGCTGATCCGACATGGCATAGCCGAGCAACAGCCGGTCAAGGCCGGCCCGCCAGGAATGGGAACGGTAGCCGGGGAGGTCGAGGTCGAGGCGATCCTGTTCATCCAAGCCCCAGCGCACCCTGGTCGTTTCCAGCCAGTCGCGGACAGTGCCCAGTTCATCCTCTTCCAGGCCATGCTGGCGCCGTACCGGTGACAGGGAGAGGAGATCCAGCAGCTGGACCACGGTCAAACGGCTTCCGGGGAGCGCCAGCAACTGCAGCAGGGCTGAGGCGACTTCTCCCTCGCTGGCCAGGCGGCGGTCGGCAATGGAATAGGGGATCCGCACCTGCTGGTCGTGCCCCGATTCGAATACGGCGGTGATGTAGGGGGCATAGGCTTCGATGTCCGGTGTCATGACCAGGATGTGGCGCGGCTCAAGCGCGGGGTCATCTTCCAGCAGTGAGAGCAGCTGGTCGTACAGTACCTCCACCTCGCGCATCGGGGTGTGGCAGGAGTGGATCTGGATCGAACGATCGCCGGCCGGAATCGTCCGTTTGCCGTCATGGTTCTCCGCGCCGCTGAGGTTGAGGATGTCCGCCTGGATCTGATGCAGCAGGCATTGGCCGTCCGGCTCGGCGTACAGATCGGTCTCCTGGATCGCCACCGTTGCCAGTTCAATGGTCATGGCGGAAAAATCTTTCCCCAGCCGGCCGAGGGATGCCAGGAGCGGATTCCCCTCAATCCTTGCCTCACGCTCTGCGGCGCTGCAGCGGGCCAATGATTTTTCACTGAGGATATCGGCCCAGTATTCCCGTGTCGGACTGAGCAGGAACAGGTTGATCTCCATTCGCTCTGCTGCTGCCGCGATCACCTCCAGGTGGTAGGCCGGCAGGTAGGAGATGCCGAACAGCGCCACCCGTTGGGGGAAGCGGCTCCGGTCCGGCGGGAGCGTGGCCGTTAGCGAGCAGAACTGCTCCTTCAGTTGTCCCCGGTGCCGCCCAGTGCTGTCGGCTACCAGCTTGCACCACAGTGCGGCCTGCCAGGCTTGCTCGCTCTCGACAGGAGCCTCCTGCTCCCATTGCTTGAGCAGGTCAGGGCGGTAGAGGGTGTACTGATCATAGCTGTCCGCAATCTTCTGGGCCAGTTGAAACCGTTTCAGGTCGTCGCGGTCATCGGACAGGTAGTGGCGCAGGGGGGCGAACAGATCGGAGCTGACGCATTCCGGCAGTAGTCCGAAGATCTTCCAGAGCATGACCGGTGAACTGAAGCAGTCATCCTGCTCGGGATCGGTTATTGTCTGATCAAACAGTTGCTTGACAAACAGGTTGGGAAACGGGTAGTCACCGTTGGCCCAGACACCGAAACGAGAGGCGAGTTCCATGGAGAGCCAGCGCTGCATCCCCTTGCTCTGCATGACGATGATTTCGGGCGCAAACGGGTCGGGGAGCGGGGCTCGCAGGAGATCGGCCAGGGCGTCCAACAGATGTTCCATCCGGTTGCTGGTATAGATGGCGAGCGACATGTGGGGTGCGTTAAAACAGGTCGAGGTTGCCGAGCGCTTTCAGCGGCTGGTTGCTGAAGACCGGTTTCTCCCTCGGCGCACCGGCTGCCGGTTGTGGTGTGGCAGGAGCAGCCGGGATGACCTCGTGCGGGAGCGGCGCTTCTTCGGCGATCTGTTCCACTTCCAGGGTTTCGTCCATGCCGTTGGCTTTGAAGAAATAGCGGTCGTACAGCCGGTGGTGGGCAGACCAGCGGGAGCTGCTGGCGCTCTCCTTGGCGATATGGGAGCGGATGCCGTTGATTTTGGAATCCATGTCATCCAGGTAGTTGAGAATGGTCGCTTCCAGGGTCTTGGGGCGCTTGGGGGAGCCGTATTCATACTGGCCATGGTGGGAAAGGATCTGGTGTTTCAGCAACAGTGCCAGTTCGCGGGGAAAACCGGCCACCTGGCGGATCTTGTCTTCCACCAGTTCGACCCCCATGGTGATGTGCCCCAGCAGTTTGCCGGCGTCGGTGTAATCAAAGGAACGCTCATAGCTCATCTCATAGATTTTCCCCACATCGTGCAACAGTGCGCCCACCACCAGCAGGTCTTCATTCAACCCCTGATAGAGCGGTACAATCGCCTTGACCAGCTTGACCAGCGCCAGGGAGTGTTCCAGCAAACCACCCAGGTAGACGTGGTGCATTGCCTTGGCGGCCGGCGCCATGCAATACTGGGACATCAGCGGCTCGTCCGTCAGAAATTGCTCCATCAGCGAGCGGAGATAGGGATTGGTGAGGCTGGCAACTACCTGTGCCAGTTCCTGTCGCATTTCGGTGATGTCACGGGGTGACTCGGGGAGGAAGTCGGCCAGATTGACCTCGCACTCCTGCAGCTTGCTGATCTCGTTCAGCACAATCTGCATCTTGTTCATGTAGACCGAGGCCTTGCCGCGCACCAGGACAAAATCATCCTTGTCAAACAGCTTGTCCAGAACATCCACGTTATCCCAGACTTTACCTTCGATCTCACCGGTTTTGTCCATGAAACGGAGGTTCATGTACGGTTTGCCGTTTTTGGCCATGGCCATGATCTTGTCCTTGACCAGCAGTACGGTGTTGATGGAATCGCGATCCTTGATCTCGGCGACGGTTTGTTTTGCCATTATGGGGTGCTCCTGTTGGTGTGAAGTTGATCGAATGTTGCTGCCGAAAAGAATCTAACATCCACATTTTCGGCTGTACAGCTAAAAAACAGCGCTCTCCCCTTGCCTTTTCGGTTTGAGATCGTTAAAGTCCTCCCATGCCGATCTCCATGATGGAACCGACACCGATCCTGTTCGGACATGATCCCCGCACTTCCGTAGTCGCCGTTGAACCGGCCGGCCCATTTGTGCGCCTGTTTCTGCGCCAGGGAGCCGATGTCAGTTTCCAGGATCTCCCCTTTTCTCCCTTTATCCTGGTCGATTCCCCCTCCCGCCTGACCGGCTGCAGCATCCCCTGCTCGATCCGCCAACTGGAAGGGGAGGGACGCTATTGCTACCAGTTGAACTACGGCAGTTGGGGAGCGTGCTGTGCTGCCCACGATTACTTGGAAAAGACGGCCGCTCGCCACCCTGGCGGCGAAGCTCCCTTTCTCTGGATCAACGATCTCTCCCACCAGTTTCTGCTCGCCACCGGCATGACCCTCTTCAAGGGGATGGAGTACGACCAGCTGCGGGTCGTGGCACTGGATATCGAGACCAGCTGTGCGGCCGGCTATGAGTTTTCAAACCCCTTGCGTCCCGATGACCGGATTATTTCCGTGGCGCTGAAAGATTCGTTTGGTGAGGAACTGGTGCTGGGAGGAGACCTGCTGGCAGAGCCGGAGCTGCTGCAGGCTCTGAATGACGCCATCCGGCGGCTCGATCCCGATGTGATCGTCGGCCATAATATTTTCCGCTTTGATCTCGATTATCTGGTTAAACGTGCCCGCCTGCACGGCATTCCACTCTGTTGGGGGCGCAACGGCAGCGAACTGCATGTTACCCCCCATTCCCGCTGGAATCTGGCGGAGCGAATCGTCGATTATCCCCGCTGTGATGTCTACGGTCGTCATATCCTGGATACCTATTTCCTGGTGCAGTTGTACGATCTTGGTACCCGCAACATCGAAAGTTACGGCCTCAAGCCGGTGGCGCGCCATTTTGGCCTTGCGGCGCCGGATCGCACCTATCTGGACGGGGAACAGATCGGGGATGTCTTCCGGAATGATCCCCAACGCCTGTTCGACTACAACCGGGATGACGTGCGGGAAACCCTGGCGCTGTTCCGGGTGGTCGGTTACCCCTGGTTCCTGCAGAGCCAGATCTTCCCTTATTCGTTCCAGAACTGCCCGCTCAAGGGGAATGCCACCCGTATCAACGCCCTGCTGCTGCGGGAATATCTGCATCGCCAGCACGCTATTCCGGAACGTACCGGGGAAGCGGAACGGTTTGAGGGTGGCTACACGGAGATCCTGCATCAGGGAGTGGTGGGGCCGGTGGTGCATTGCGACGTGGCTTCGCTCTATCCGTCATTGATGCTGACCTATCGCCTCGGGACACGCAAAGATCCGCTCGGCATTTTTCTGCCAATGCTGGCCACCCTGCGTAGTTTCCGGCTGGACGCCAAACAGGCGGAGCGGAGTGCGCCCGGGGACGAGGAACGGGCCTACTGGCGATCGCTGCAGCAGGTGTTCAAGGTGGTGATCAATTCGTTTTTCGGCTACCTGGGGAGCGCCCGGCACAATTTTTCCGATCCGGAAACAGCGGCAGAGGTGACCCGTCTCGGCAGGGTGACGGTCAAGCAGATGCTGGAAGGGTTGCGCCGGGAGGGGGCCGAGCCGCTGGAAGTCGATACGGACGGGATCTATTTCAAGCCTCCCCCCGGTTGTGAACTGGAACAGCAGGAGCGGGAGCTGGTGGCTAAACTGTCACTCCAGCTTCCCGAGGGAATCGAGGTGGAGCATGATGGCCGCTATCGCACCATGTTGGCCTATAAAGCCAAAAATTATGCACTGCTTGACTACAATGACGGGATTATCATCCGGGGGAGCAGCCTGAAATCGCGAGGGATTGAACGCTATCTGCGGGAGTTCATGCGGGAGGTGATTACGCTTTTGCTACACGGTAAGGGTGGGGAGGTGGAGCGGTTATATCAACAGTACGCTGAAATGCTCCGCTCCCGGACCCTCCCGGTGGCGCTGGTGGCGCGGACGGAAACCATTAATGAATCACCGGCCAGCTATCAGGAAAAAGTGCGCAACGCTAAGCGCAACCCCTCGGCACCCTTCGAGATCGCCCTCAGGGGGGAGCGTCCCTACCGTGCCGGTGATCAGGTCAGCTACTATGTCTGCGGCGCGGCCAAAGATCCGCTGGTGTATGAACAGTGCCGTTCCGTGGCGGAGTTTAATCCCCTGCGTCCCGATATTAATGTCCCCTATTACCTGGAAAAGCTGCGCCATCTGAAAAAGCGCTTTGAGCCGTTTCTTCCCCCGGAACCGACACTGTTTGATTTCTAAGCGGGAGTTGAGCAAGTTGGTCAGGTTTTTGCTGTCATAGCAGGCGAGATGTGCTAGGTTGGCACTGTTTTTTTGCTGGCTGGTCAGGGCGTCCGGTTACTCCAGGTCTTCGCCGGTAACTTCCATCTCCTCGGTCATCTCGTTCAAGGCCGGGTCTTTACGACGGAAAGCAACAATCAGGCGGTAGCAGACCGCGTAGGCAATCATGGCGGCGCAAAAACCGAGGATGGCGCACCCGAGCAGCAACGGCTTGGCATCGTTGATCAGCAGCGCCTTGATGTGCTCCCAGTCAAGCTGATCGATCTTGACGGTCATCGGTACCCCGAGGATATAGGCGCCGATCTTGTGGCTGACAATCAGGGTTGGAATCGTGGTGAGATAGGTGTTGACCATGGAGCCGGTAACACAGGTCAGCTTGTTGAGACGCAGCAAAAAGGCGAGCGCCAGTGCCAGGCCGGTGTGTAGTCCGGGGGCCGGCGGAATGAAGCTGATAAAGACACCGACCGCAAATCCGGCGGAAATATGGCCGGGATGTCTGTCGATCGACATGATGGAGTAAAAGCGTTGTTTCAGTTTTTCTACGGAGAACATGGTCACCTCGGGTGCCCCCACACTAAAGCGTCGACTCCGTTTTGTCAATCCGGCAACCGTTTGCCCAGGCGATCTAACCGGCAACAATCGATTTGCAATCACACAGAACTCAATTAAGGAAACTATCATTATGCCCCACCTGAAACATTTGCTCGCCGTTGACAAACTTCGCTGGAACTGTGATCCGGCGCAGTTTGATTTTGATACCACGGCCGAACTCCCCGATCTTGATGATGCCATTGGCCAGAAGCGGGCGCTCCGCTCAATCGATTTCGGACTTGGCATGGAAACCACCGGTTTCAACCTCTATATTGCCGGCGAAACCGGCACCAGTCGCACCTCCACCATCCGCAGCATCCTCAAAAAACGGGCCCAGGATGAACCACAACCCGCCGACTGGGTGTATGTCAACAATTTCAAGGACAGCGATTCCGCCATCTCCATTCCGTTGCCGGCAGGCAAGGGGAGCGAGCTGGCAGCGGATATGAAGGAACTGATCGACGCGGTCAAAAAAGATATTCCCAAGGCATTGGAAAGCCCGGAATATGAGGCGCGGCGGGCTGAAATCCTGGATGAATTCCAGAAAGCGAGCAACGATCTGTTTCAGACCCTGGAAAAGGAGTCGTCAAAACATGGCTTTGCCCTGCAGCGGACTGTCTCCGGTCTGGTTATCGTCCCCCAGAAGGATGGGGAAAATTACACCCAGGAACAGTATGACGCCCTGACGGAGAAAAAACGTGACAAGCTGGAGGCTCTGGGTAAAAAACTGACCGATCTGCTCAACGATGTGCTGCGCCGGGTGCGGGATAACGAGAAGTCGACCAAGGAGGCCTTGAGTCAGGCCGATCGTGAGCTCGGCATGTCGAGTCTGGGACACCGCCTCGATCCGCTACGGGAAAAATATGCCGGACTCGACAAGGTGCTCGCCTATCTTGAGGCGGTTCAGGAAGATATTCTGAATAATCTGGAAGATTTCAAGCCGCAAGCCGGTCAGCCGCAGATTCCCGGCATCAAGATGCCACGCCAGGAGCCGACCTTTGAACGCTACGACGTCAATGTTCTGGTGGATAACAAGGATACGGCGGGAGCACCGGTGGTGTTCGAATCGAACCCGACCTACAACAATCTGTTTGGCCGGATTGAGCATGTGATGCAATACGGCGGTGTGGCGGTGACCGATTTTACCCTGATCCGCGCCGGGGCGCTGCACCGTGCCAATGGCGGCTATCTGGTGATTGATGCCCGTGAGGTGCTGATCAACCCGTTTGTGTGGGATGCTCTCAAGCGCTGCATCCGTACCGGTGAAATCCGGATCGAGGATGTGCTGGAACAGTATCGCTTCATGACCATGGTGACCCTCAAGCCGGAAGCGGTGCCGCTGCAGACCAAAATCATCATGATCGGGACACCCTGGATTTATTACCTGCTGTTTTACATGGACCCGGATTACCGCAAGTTTTTCAAGGTCAAGGCGGAATTTGACAGTCAGCTTGAACGAACGCCTGAAATCATGCGCGATTACGCCCTGTTCGTGGCGACCCATTGCCGTTGCGAAGGGTTGCTCCATTTTGATCGCAGCGCCATTGCCCGTTTGCTGGAGTACACCTCACGCATGGTGGAAAACCAGAACAAGCTGTCATCCCAGTTCATGGAAATTGCCGATTTTATCCGTGAAGCGAGCTTCTGGGCCAAAAAGGACGGGCACGAGCTGGTGAGTGGTCCGGATGTGTTGCGGGCCATAGAAGAGAAGGAATACCGGGTTAACCGGATTGAAGAACGGATGCAGGAACTGTACGATGACGGTACCATCATGGTCGATACGGACGGTGAGGTGACCGGCCAGATCAACGGTCTTTCGGTAATTGGCCTGGGAGATCATACCTTTGGACGACCGGCCCGTATTACGGTGCGGGTCTACACCGGTCAGGCCGGCATGGTCAATATCGAGCGGGAAGCCAAGCTCTCCGGGCCGATTCATGACAAAGGGGTGTTGATTCTGACCGGATTCCTGGGGGGGACATTTGCGGTCAAGCATCCGCTTTCCCTGTCAGCATCGATCTGCTTTGAGCAGTCCTACGATGGAATCGAGGGGGACAGCGCCTCGTCAACCGAGCTGTACGCCCTGTTGTCAGCCCTCTCGGGAATTCCGATCCGCCAGGGAATTGCCGTGACCGGCAGCGTTAACCAGCGGGGGCATATCCAGCCGATCGGCGGGGTCAATTACAAGATCGAAGGATTCTTTGCGGTCTGCCGCTCCCAAGGATTGACCGGGCGCCAGGGGGTGATGATTCCCAAATCGAATGAACGCCACCTGATGTTGTGTGATGAAGTGGTGGAGGCGGTTAGCGCCGGCCAATTCCATATCTGGAGCGTTGAAACCGTTGAGCAGGGGATTGAAATCCTGACCGGCATGAAAGCCGGGGTGCGGGGAAAGACCGGCTCGTTCCACAAACAATCGGTTTTTGGGTTGGTTGAACATCGTCTGGCTGAAATGGCAAAAGAGTTGCAAGAGGCGGACACTAAAAAAACGTCCGGCAATCGGGGCGGTAAGAAAGTTCCGGCAAAAAAATAATGCATGCTATCAACCACAGGAGGAAGTGTCATGGCAATTGAGTGGAGAGAGTCGTTGTCGATCGGAGTGGCTGAAATTGATGACCAGCACAAAGAGCTGATCTCGCGTTTTTCAGCGTTGCTCAAGGCGTGTGAAACAGGCCAGGGGATTATTGAACTGAAAAAACTGATGCTGTTTTTAAACGACTATGTGATCAAGCATTTCAACGACGAGGAAGGGATTCAGCGGGTGAAAAAATATCCCGACTACGAAGCCCATCGCAAGGAACACCTGTATTTTATCGAACAGATCAAGGCTCTGCAGGCTGAGGTGGACCAGGATGGGGTGGCGGTGCACCATGTGATGGAAGTCAACAACATGTTACTCAAGTGGTTGATTCACCATATCTCCACGGTTGATGTGGCGTTGGGGAAATTCTTGAAAAGCAAGGGGAAATAAGCAGGTGATGCGGAGACCGGTTCGTGATGTTCTGGGGAAGAACTTGTGAACATGCTCCTCTGTTATGCCTGGTAGGAGGAGTAGAGCTGTTTGACCCGCGCCAGGTAATTGCGGGTCTCGCGGGGGAGTTGATCGGGGCGTCTGTCAACGTTGCCAGGCCCCCAGTTGTAGGCTGCCAGGGCGGAATCAACGTTGCCGTCATAACGTTTGAGCAGGTCGCGCAAAAAACGCGTTCCCCCCATGACATTCTGTTGAGGATCAAAGGAATCGCTGACACCGAGCGAACGGGCAGTGCCGGGCATGAGCTGCATCAGCCCCTGTGCCCCGGCATGGGAGACGGCATGGGGATTGAAGTTGCTTTCAGCGCTGATGACCGCCTTGATCAGGTTGGCATCGACACCGTAGCGCTGTGATGCGGCGGCAATGATTTCATCGACCCCTTCCGGTGTGCTTGCCGATAGTAGTGGCAGGGGAACATCGGTTGTTCCGGCAGCAGAGCGATCGCTGACCGCCAAGTCATGCAGTTGTGTGGAGGATACGGCAGCGGTCGGTTTTTGCTCAGGGGAGCCGGCTGGAGCTGCCGGAAGATTGGCGTTGTAGGAAGCAATCAGCGCCTGCAACGGCTGATTCAGGCGTTGTGGCATGGAAGCGCCATCATCGCCGTTGTCCATTGCCAGGGATAAGCTGGATTGCATCATCTGCAAATTGAGGAGCTGGGCCAGAGCCTGAGCCTTGTCGGGGGTGGCGGTTGATCCCGTGGCGCCACCTTCCAGCGCCTGTTGCAAGCGCAGGGCAAAGCGGTCGTTCAGCTCCTGGCTGCGCTGGTTGGCTGCAGGCGCTGCATAGGAAGCTCGCAGCTGGTCAAGAGTTATGCTGGGATTAACAGGTATCGACACGAAGAGTGCTCCGCTCTAGGAGATGTTCTTTTTTTTCAGTTTCTCGATCAAGGTTGTCCGTTTCAGGTTTAACAGCGCCGCGGCGTCTTTTTTGTTGCCGTTGGAACGATCAAGCGCCTGGGTAATCAGGCGGCGTTCAAAGGCATCAATCGCTGAGTTGAGGCAGATGCCAGCTTCCGGCAAGTTGTCGGAGGAAGAGAAGGTGATCGTCTCTGCGATGGCGGTTCGTTCGATGTTGAGATACTTTTCCGGTAAGTCATCGGGTGTGACAAAACCGCTGTTTTTGAGTGTCACCACCCGTTCCACCAGATTTTCCAACTCCCTTACATTACCCGGCCAGGCATAATTGCAGAGAATGTCGAGGGTGTCGCGGGAAAAGCCCTTGACCGACTGCCGCCGTTCACTATTGAAGCGGGACAGAAATGAATGAATCAGGAGCGGAATATCGTCTTTCCGGTCGCGTAACGGTGGCATGGTGATTGGAATGACCGAAAGGCGATAGTACAGGTCTTCACGAAAGTCCTTGCTGACAACCAGCTCTTCCAGATTTTTATTGGTTGCGGCAATAATGCGCACATCAATTTTCTGTGATTTGGTCGAGCCGACCGGTTCAATTTCGCGGCTTTGCAGCACTCTCAGCAGTTTTACCTGCAGGCTGGCCTTCATATCCCCGATTTCATCCAGAAACAAAGTTCCCTTGTCAGCCATTTCAAAGCGCCCGATCCGGTTGGCATACGCCCCGGTAAACGATCCCTTGACATGGCCGAACAGTTCACTTTCCAGCAGGTCTTCGGGAATTGCGCCACAGTTGACCGGAACAAAATTCCGGTTATTGCGATCACTCAGCTGATGGATGGCACGAGCTGCAAGTTCCTTGCCGGTTCCGGATTCTCCCTGGATCAAGATGGTGGCATTTGATTCCGCCACCTTCTCGATGGTTTCAAACAGGGAGAGGATCGGGCGGCTTTTCCCCACGATGGTAGCGTTAAGCAGTTGGGAATGCTGGCCGACGTGACCACGCGTGGAGTTGGATTTCATGGTCTGGTATTCCATGGCCCGCATGACCAGGCTTTCCAGTTCGTCCAGGTTGATCGGCTTGGGGAGCAGAAACAGATTCTCGTGTGAGGAATGCTGGAATGGTTCGTTTTCAGTGGCGTAGCCGATAACTACCAGTAACGGGTTGATCTGGTGGATCTTTGACAGCAGGTCGGGGGCGATGGCTGTCAGGCAGCTGAGGTCGGCAATGATGACGCCGATCTGTTTTTCCTGCAGGATGTCAAAAAACTTTTGCGGCGCCGGGAGCGTAACCACCTCATACCCTTGATACGTCAAAAAAGCTGATACCAGATCGCAGGTTTTGCGATCTGAGTCACATATCATCAGGGTTGTGTGTAATGGCATGGCGCTCCGCCTGCTGCAAAAAAGCTCTGAATTTAAGTCGATACAGTTTGTATATCAAGAGTGTCTTGGGATGTCAATAAAATGACTCCGGGGATGGTAACATTTTTTTGACACATGCAGTGATCTGAATGGAATATTTTTTTAATCCTGCTTGATAAAACAGTATTTGCATGGTAAATTCTCAAGCTCATTCAGTCCCCTGTCGTGATGAGGGGCTGATTTTATGTTCAAATAACTCACCAAACCAAATGAGATCTGTACAGGGGGATTCGCCATGAGTAATGCACTGGTGCCGGTAAAAGTGGATGATCCGCACGGCGAATTGATTCAGCTGGTAAGTTTCAATCTTGATCAGGAAGAGTATGGCGTCGATGTCCTCAAGGTGCGTGAAATCATTCGCATGCCAATCGTAACCCGGGTTCCCAACACACCGCACTATGTCGAAGGGGTCATCAATCTGCGCGGCAAGGTTATTCCGATTATTTCCATGCGTAAAAAATTCGGTTTGATGGAGGTCGACAACGACAAGCAGACCCGGATCATGGTCATGGATGTGGGGGGAGATCTGATGGGTTTTATTGTTGATGCCGTCTCCGAAGTCATCCGCATTTCCGGTAGTGAAATTCAGCCGTCACCGGCGGTTGTTGCCACCGGTATTGATCAGGAATGCATCGCCGGTGTTATCAATCAGGCAGAGCGATTGCTGGTCTTGCTGGAGCTGGAAAAGATGTTCTCCCTGACAGAAAAGAAGTTTATGGGGGCTCTGTAATACTCACAAAGATTTTTGATAGTTAGCAAGGAGACTGCAATGCCGCCAATTGATTGTGATGATCAGGAATTGCTGGAAGGATTCCTTACCGAAACAACAGAGTTACTCGAAAAACTTGATGATGATCTGGTGCTGCTGGAAAAAACACCGGATGACCCGGATCTGATGAACCGGATTTTCAGGTCGATCCACACGGTCAAGGGGGCCTCGAGCTTTCTTGGCTTTGATTTGTTGGTAAAAGTTACTCACAAAACGGAAGATGTTCTTAATCGTCTGCGCAAGGGGGAATTGATCGTAAACCCCGGACTGATGGATGTTATTCTTGAAGCAACCGATGTGGTCAAGGTTCTGGTCGGCGATATCAAGGCCGGTGATATCCAGGAACGGGACACCGATACCATTATTGCCAAGTTGCTCCCCTTTTTGTCGGAGTCGGCAGCAGCTACTCCGGTTGCAGCGCCACCTGCAGCTGAACAGCCGGTTACGCCGGAAACTGTGCCAGAGGCTGAACCGGTTACGGTAGCTGAAGCAGCGGTTCCAGCCTCGCAACCACCTGCGCCAGCGGAAACTCCTGCGGTGACTTCGCCTCCGCCGGCTGCTCCTGCCGCCAACCAGATAGTTCCCAAAAAGACGACTCCTCCCCCCAAACCGGCGGAAGGGAAAGGGGATGACCTCTCCGATAACACGACAGTGCGTGTTGACGTCAAGCGCCTGGATGATCTGATGAATCAGGTCGGCGAGTTGGTGCTGGAGCGTAATCGTATGATCCAGATGAATCTGGATCTTCAGCAGGGAGAAGCGACCCGGCTTGATTTCAACGAAGAATTCAGCAAGCTTTCCAAGCGGATGAATTTTGTGACCTCGGAACTGCAGATGCAGGTTCTGAAAATGCGCATGATCCCGGTTGAAAAGGTCTTCAAAAAATTCCCTCGTATTGTTCGCAGTATGGCGCGTGATCTGGGGAAAGAGGTCGATCTGCAGATTTTCGGTGAAGAAACCGAACTTGATCGTTCCGTGGTTGATGAGATTGGGGATCCCTTGATTCATCTGATCCGTAATGCCATGGACCATGGTCTGGAAACACCGGATGAACGGTCTGCCGCCGGAAAGTCGCGGGTCGGAACACTGGTGCTGGCGGCGGTTCACGAAGGTAACTCGATCATTATCAGCATCAAGGACGATGGTCGCGGTATTGATACTGACCGTGTCGGTCGCAAGGCGATCGAAAAAGGGTTGATCTCCGAGGAACAATTGGCTGCCATGAGCCAGCGGGAGATGTTTGACCTGATCTTTCTCCCCGGTTTTTCTACCAAGGAAAAGGCAACCGACCTGTCCGGACGTGGTGTCGGGATGGATGTGGTCAAAACCAATATCAAAAAATTGAACGGTCTGATTGAAATCAAAAGTGAAAAAGGGTTTGGTTCGGAATTTATTCTGCGTCTCCCGCTGACACTGGCAATTATCCAGTCGTTACTGGTGGAGGTGGAGGGGGAAGTCTACTCGATCCCGCTTTCTTCGGTGTTGGAAACCTTGCGGGTCAATCAGAAGGACTTTCATCTGATCGGCGGCCAGGAAGTGCTGAAGTTGCGCGATATGGTGTTGCCGCTGGTCCGGCTTGAGACGGTCTTTAATGTGCAGAAACGCTATGACCATGATGATATCTGCTATGTGGTGGTGGTGGGTGCAGCCGACAAGCGCATGGGATTGGTGGTCACCCGTCTGGTCGGACAGCAGGAGGTTGCCATCAAGTCACTCGGCAGTTATCTGGCCAATATCCCCGGAATTGCCGGATCAACTATTCTTGGCGATGGGCGTGTAACCCTGATTGTCGACCCGGTCGGACTGATTGATGGTGGCGACAAGTAAGGTCACTATTTTAAGGAGTAGCTCGTGGCTATATCGGATAAAGATTTTGAGCAACTACGCGATTTCATTTATAACATTTGTGGCATGTATTTTCATGCCACAAAAAAATATTTTCTGGAAAGCCGTCTTGCCAAACGAATGGAAGCAACCGGGGTCAAGACCCATCAGGAGTATTACCAGCTGCTGAAATCTTCCCGTGGCACGGAGGAACTGAAGTTTCTGATGGATGAGATTACCACCAACGAAACCTATTTCTTTCGCAACGTGCCTCAGTTGAATGCGCTGGAAACTAAACTGTTGCCGGAAATCGTGGAAATCAAAAACAAAATGGGGTTTCGCAAGCTCCGTATCTGGAGCGCAGCCTCGTCTTCCGGTGAAGAAGCGTACACGCTGGCAATGATTCTGCAAGAAAAGCGGGCAACGCTCCTCAAGGACTGGATCATTGAGATCGTCGGCACCGACATCAACGAGACGGTGGTGGCCCAGGCCAAGGAAGCTGTCTACAACGCCTACTCGGTCCGCAATATACCGGAATTGTATAAACGCAAGTATATCAAGGAAGACAACGGTAAATTCATTCTCTCCCCGGAAGTGAAGAAATTCGTTACCTTCAACAAACTCAACCTGTACGATGATAACAAGATGATCTTTATGAAGACCTTTGATATTATCTTTTGTGCCAACGTACTGATTTATTTCGATACAGCGTCAAAATCAAAGGTTGTCCAGCATTTTTATAATAACCTGCAACCGTATGGATACTTCTTTGTCGGTCAGTCAGAGTCGCTGCACGGGGTCAATGACAAGTTCAAGACGGTACATTTTCCCGGCGGCTTTACCTACAAAAAGTAATCTGAAAGGTGTGGATCCATGGACAAGCATGTAATGATTGAAAAAGCCAGGGCCTTGGTTGAAAAGATTGAAGATCTTCCCACCATCCCGGCGGTTGCGACCCAGGTCTTGCAACTGATAGACCAGCCGGATGTTCAGATTGAGGAAGTGGCAGATCTGATGCTGACCGATCAGGTGATGACGGCGCGGGTCATGAAGATGATCAATTCACCGGTCTACAAGCCGGAACATGAAGTTACCTCGCTCAAACGAGCCCTGATCTTCCTCGGTTTGCGACACATTCGTGAAATAGCATTGACCACCTCGTTTATCGGCGCATTTGAATCGGACAAGGGGGCGCTGGATATTTCCTCTTTCTGGGAACACTCTTTTGGTGTTGGCATGGTATCGAAAATCATTGCCAAGAAAATCGGCTATGCTGATTTGGAAAATGCCTACATCGCCGGTATTATCCACGATCTGGGAGAAGTCTTTTTAAGTAATTTCATGCGGGACGAGTTCCAGACAGTTCTTGATTCCATTCAGGGGAAGCCGATCAAGCTGCTGGATGCCGAACTGGAATATTTTGGTACCACCCATGCTGAAATAGGTCTCTGTATGGCGCAAAAATGGAACTTTCCACCGTTGTACTGTGAAGTGATTGCCTTGCATCACTCCCCAGACCAGGCGATGGTTGATCCTGTACTGTGCGCCATCGTCAATCTGGCGGATCTGTTTTGCGGAGTGCGTGGACTTAATTACGGTGATCGGGAATGGGTCAGTTTCAATCTGTCGGAAGAAGAAGGGTGGCAGATTCTCAAAAAGCAGTCGCCGGCGTTGGCGGATCTTGATGTGGAGCGTTTCTGTTATGAGCTTGATGATGCTATTCCCGATGTAAAAGAACTGGTAAATTCAATATTCAAATCGGAGTCCTGACGTGCTTGCTCCCCAAACCGGAAAAATCAGAATTCTGATTGTTGATGATTCTTCGTTTATGCGGATGGCTATTCGGAGCGTGCTCTCCAAGGAGCCGACCTTTGATATCGTGGGAACCGCGGTTGATGGAAGAGAAGGGGTTGAAAAGGCAATCAGTCTCAAACCTGACCTGATTACCATGGATATTGAAATGCCGAATATGGACGGCATTCAAGCGCTGAAGCAGATCATGGCAAAAGCGCCGACCAGGGTCATCATGGTTTCCACCCTGACCAATGAAGGCGCCAGGTCAACTTTTGAAGCGCTGGATGCCGGTGCAGTTGATTACATTCCCAAGAACGTAACTGATTCGACGGAAGCTCAAACCACCTTCAAGTCTGAATTGCTGCGTAAAGTCAAAGAGGCTGTCAAATCGCACATTGTCCGAGCAGCCACTTCTTTTGGCGCTGCTCCCGCACGTCCGTTTGCCGCTGTTGCCGCCAGCGCTGCCACCCGCCCCACCTCGTCAAAGTTTATGGGCAAAAAAATCAGTTACGTCGGGATTGGCGCTTCAACCGGAGGCCCGGTGGCGTTGCAGGAGGTACTTTCCCGTATCCCGGTCAATTTTCCCTACGGGATTATTGTTGGCATCCATATGCCCAAAGCATTTACCGGTCCGTACGCAGACCGTCTGAATGCCAAATGTTCCATGACAATTCGCGAAGCGGTGGATGGTGATGTTCTCAAGCCCGGCCTGGCGCTGATCGCACCGGGGGGGATGCACACGACGCTGGTGCGCCAGGGAGCCAACATCGTGGTAAAAACCAAGCCGACCAGTGAATTCCCGCAGTACGTCTACATCCCGTCGGTTGATCTGCTCATGTCCAGCATGGCGGAGGCGACCAACGGAGCGATGCTCGGTGTGATCCTGACCGGCATGGGGAACGACGGTTTCAAGGGGATGCAGCTGCTCAAGCAAAAAGGTGGGTTGACCATTGCCCAGGACGAAGCGACATCGACGATCTATGGCATGCCCAAGGCGTGTGTTGATGGTGGTGTGGCCGATGAAGTGCTCCCGTTGGGGCAGATCGGGTTCGAGATTTCCAAGTTCATGAAATAACCACATTTGTATGCATACAACAAGGCGACTCACCTGTCATGGGTAGGTCGCCTTATTGTATGGGGAATTGACAGCTTGCTCCGTTGTCAGGCAGCCATCTTGAATGTTTCGTGCAATACGCGTACGGCCAGTTCGGTATATTTTTCTTCGATGGCCACCGATACCTTGATTTCCGAGGTTGAAATCATCTGGATGTTGATATTGTTGAACGCCAGTGCTGAAAACATGCGGGCAGCTACGCCGGCATGATTGCGCATACCGAGTCCGACAATGGAAACCTTGCTGATGTTTTTGTCAGCAATCACCTCACGCGCCTTCAGATCCTGGGCAATGCGGTCGGTGATCAGGCGAGCCTTTTCCAGGTCTGCTTTTGAAATTGAAAAGGTTACATCCGCCAAGCCGGCCTGACTGACGTTCTGAACGATCATGTCAACGGAAATATCGGCGTCAGCCAGTGCGGTAAGGATTCTGGCAGCGGTTCCCGGAGTGTCGGGAACTCCCAGAACAGCGATCTTGGCCTCATTTTTGTCATACACGATACCTGTAACAACAACACCTTCCATAACGGTTTCCTCTCTGGTTATCAATGTGCCTGGGCTGCTGTTGAAGCTCGACCGGACGTGAATCGTAATATTGTGATTCTTGGCGTATTCAATGGCGCGAATCTGAACGCCGCGGGCGCCCTGACTGGCAAGTTCCAGCATTTCGTCGTATGAAATCTGCTCAATTTTACGGGCATCGTCGCAAACGGCCGGATCTGCGCTGAAGATGCCGTCCACATCCGAGTACAACTCACACACTTCTGCACCAAGTGCGTGGGTCAGGGCCACGGCAGAGGTATCGCCACCTCCCCGTCCCAGTGTGGTGATGACGCCGTTACCATCGATTCCCTGGAATCCGGCCACAATCACGATGGAGCCGAGGCGGATATCGTTATTGATCTTGGCCGGGTTGATGTACTCGATGGATGCGTGGGTATGGCGTGAATCGGTGATGATTGGTACCTGCCACCCCAGATAGGTACTGACTTTGTAGCCGAGGGATGTGATGCAGAGCGCCAGCAGGCCGACCGAAACCTGCTCTCCGGCCGAGATCAGCAGGTCGTATTCACGCCCCTCCTGGCCGGGGCACATCTCCTGCGCCATCTCGATCAAACGGTTGGTTTCGCCGGCTCTGGCGGAAATAACCACCACAACATCGTTGTTGTGGTTAAATGAATCAATTACACGTTGAGCTACTTTTTTGATCTGCTCAGGCGTGCTGACGGCTGTGCCGCCATATTTTTGTACAACAAGTGCCATGCCTATCTCCTGAAATCAATCTGATATGTGGAGCTGATTTGAAAAATGCCCAGCCGTACGGCTGGGCATGCAAACAGAATAGCGTAGATAGAGTCCTAAATCAAGCCGTGTGCAACCATGGCATTAGCTACCTTGATAAAACCGCAGATGTTGGCGCCGAGAACATAGTTCCCCGGAGCGCCGTACTCTTCAGCGGTTTCAAAACAGTTGCGGTGGATGTTGACCATGATCTCTTCCAGTTTTTTTTCGGTGAATTCGAATGACCATGAGTCGCGTCCGGCGTTCTGTTGCATTTCCAGAGCCGAGGTGGCAACACCACCGGCATTGGCAGCCTTGCCGGGGCCATAGGCGATACCGGCATCCAGAAATACCTTGATCCCTTCGGGAGTAGTTGGCATATTGGCGCCTTCGCCGACAGCGATGCACCCATTTTTTACCAGGGTGGCGGCGTCCTTGCCGTTGATCTCATTCTGGGTGGCGGACGGCATGGCGACCTGACAGGGAATCTCCCAGATATTGCCGTTGGCAATGTACTTGGCGTCCTTGTGTTTGAGCACATAATCGGAAATGCGGCGCCGCTCAACTTCCTTGAGCTGTTTGATCAGGTCGAGGTCGAGTCCTTTTTCGTGGTAGATCACGCCGTTGGAGTCGGAACAGGCCACGCATTTCCCCCCCAGTTGGTGGATTTTTTCGATGGTGTAAATTGCCACGTTACCTGAGCCGGAGACCAGGCAAGTCTTGCCGTCGAAAGAGTCCTTACGGGCCTTCAGCATTTCATTGACAAAGAAGGTCGCGCCATAACCGGTTGCCTCGGTACGGACCAGTGAACCGCCCCAGGTAAGTCCCTTACCGGTCAGAACCCCTGGTTCATAACGATTGGTGATACGCTTGTACTGGCCGAACATGTAGCCGATTTCGCGGCCACCCACGCCGATGTCGCCGGCCGGCACGTCGGTGTGTTCACCCAGGTGCCGGTACAGTTCGGTCATGAAACTCTGGCAGAAGCGCATGACTTCATCGTCGGACTTTCCTTTCGGGTCGAAATCAGATCCTCCTTTGCCGCCGCCGATTGGCAAGCCGGTCAGGGAGTTTTTGAAAATCTGCTCGAAGCCGAGAAATTTGATGATGCCGAGATATACGGATGGATGGAAGCGCAGCCCCCCTTTGTAGGGACCGAGTGAGCTGTTGAATTCAACTCGGAAGCCGCGGTTGATCTGGACGATTCCTTTGTCATCCTGCCACGGTACCCGGAAGATGATCTGGCGTTCCGGTTCACAGATGCGCTCGATGATCTTGCGTTCCAGGTACTGGGGATGCTTGGTTACAACTGGTCCCAGGCATTCCAGAACTTCAAGAACTGCCTGATGAAATTCGGTTTCGCCGGGATTGCGTTTCAGAACCTCCTGGTACATTCCTTCGATTTTTTCGTCTACCTGAGCCATGCTAACCTCCAATTAGTATGAGATGATGTGCAAATCGTATACACGAGATTAAAAGGCAATGCAAATAATATGAGCACATATGTTTTGAAAACAGGCTATAAACAGTGCACTGCTCATATTTTGTTCTGGACATGGTGGCCGTAGTTGCGTTATAGGCATGCGGGATTGGTGACAATAAAGGCTGTTTTGCGGCATATAGCTTCTTTTTGTGGCAAAAAAAACTCAATTTGTTGGTGAGACTAAAAATACAGACTGCCGCATATTGCCTGTCTAAACAGTTTGTGTCCCCCTAAATTCCTTCGATCGGCTGGATTTGTTGATCGGGGTTTGTTTGACTCTGAGTAAACTGGTATGTTTTCTGCTATAGCGATAATTCCCTCCCAACGATGGGGAGTATGGATTCTCGCACGGTGGCGTATGTTGTCCTGTACTATTTTTGTTGTATTTTCGTTGACGTAAAAGTAAAATAAAGCCCACTTTTATTTCCGAGGTTTCCCGATGCTGATAGTTGTTTGTATCAAACAGGTTCCCGACACCACCCAGGTCCAGATCGATCCGGTCACCAATACCCTGGTGCGTGAGGGAATACCGTTTATTGTCAATCCGTACGATACCCATGCGCTGGAAGAGGCGCTACGCCTGAAAGACCGTTTTGGCTGCACCGTAGTTGCCATCTCCATGGGGCCTCCCAATGCCGAGGCTACCCTGAAAAAAGCGCTGGCGCTCGGTGTCGATCGTGCCATCCTGCTTTCCGACCGAGTGTTTGGCGGGGCGGACACCCTGGCCACCAGTATGGTGCTTTCGGCAGCCATTGCCCGTTTGAACGCCGAAGTCGAGCCGGTCGGGATGGTGCTGTGTGGCAAGCAGACCATTGATGGCGATACTGCCCAGGTAGGGCCGGGAATTGCCAGTCGTCTCAACTACCGTCAGCTGACGCTGGTCGATAAAATCATCGACCTTGATCCGGCTGCCTCCCGTATCCGGGTGCGCCGCAAGCTGGAGGGGCGTCATGAGGTGGTGGAATCGCCGCTTCCGGCCATGCTGACCGTGGTGCGGGAACTGAACCGCCCCCGTTATCCGCGGGTGGCAATGCGTCTGGCTGCCGCAACGGCACCGGTCGAGGTATGGAACAATCAGGTGCTGCAGTTGAATGAGCAAACCATCGGACTGAAAGGCTCGCCGACCTGGGTCAGTAAGATATTCTCACCGGAACGGGTCCAGGGAGAAATCCTGGGAGATGGCTATGGCGATCCCCAGGGAACAGCCAGATTGTTGATCGAGAAATTGATGGCAAAGGATATGTTACCACTATGACAGAGACCAAGCTGAAACCGAAAAAACCGCGCGGCGTGGCCCGCTCCATTGACGGCAAATGCATCGCCTGTGGCGCCCGTTGCCAGAGCGCCTGTCCCGTAAACTGCGTCGAGATGAACGATGCCGGTGAGCCGATTATCGACTCCAGCAAGTGCATCGGTTGCCAGAAATGCGTCAAGGTCTGTCCGGCCGACGCCCTTGAAATGTACTTCACCCCCGAGGAACTGAAACTACTGGCTGAACTGGCACAGGCGGCTGGTGGTGTGGTGGTGGAGGAAGTGGACGAAGAGGCGGCAGCCCTGGCAAAAAAACTGGCAGCCTACCGTGGGGTGTGGGTGTTTGTGGAACAGACTGAAGGAGAACCGGCCAAGGTATCCTGGGAACTGATGGGAGTCGGTAAGGAGCTGGCGGCCTCGTTGTCAGTGGAATTGTGCGCGGTCGTGATCGGGCAGGGGGTGGAGCATCTCTGTCAGGAAGCATTCGAGTATGGCGCCAGCAAGGCGTATCTGATGGATGCGCCGGTCTATGCCAACTACCGTACCGAGGCGTACGTTGAGGCGTGCTGTCATCTGATTGAAGCGTACAAGCCGGAAATCATCCTGATGGGCGCCACCGGCATGGGGCGCGACCTGGCCGGAGCAGTGGCCACCCGCGTCGGAACCGGACTGACAGCCGACTGCACCGGCTTGGCCATTGGTGACAACCGTAACCTGATGCAGACCCGTCCGGCCTTTGGCGGCAATATCATGGCGACCATCGTGTGTGACAAGTATCGTCCTCAAATGTCAACCGTGCGTCCCAACGTGATGCCAATGGCGGAGCGCCAACCAGGGAGCACGGGTGAGATCGTGCGAGTCGGTTTTGCGATCCCCGAACAGGATGTACTTACCAAGGTGCTGGAAATTATACATGACGCCAGCCATCGTGACCAGATTGACATCACCGGCGCCGAATTTATCGTTTCCGGTGGCCGCGGCATGATGGGGCCGGAAAACTTTGCCATGCTGCAGGAACTGGCTGACGAGATCGGTGGCGTGGTGGGAGCTTCGCGCAGCGCGGTTGATGCCGGCTGGATGCCGGGAGACCGGCAGGTGGGGCAGACCGGCCGCACCGTGCGTCCCAAGATCTACATTGCCTGCGGTATTTCCGGTGCGATCCAGCACCTGGTCGGCATGCAGGATTCGGACATGATTATCGCCATCAACCGCGATAAACAGGCGCCGATCTTTGAAGTGGCAACCTACGGCATCGTGGGGGACCTGTTCGAAATGGTTCCGGCGATTACCAAGGCAATTCGCGAAATGAAAAATACCGTCCGACCTGTGCGACATGCCTGACCTGTCGATCGGTCAGAACAGTCTTTAAAAGGATTCCACATGACACCCAATCACACAATTTTTACGATTCTTCTGATAGCTTCACTGGCGGTCTTCGTCATCAGTTGCTGGCGCAGATTCAGCCTGCTTTCCATCGGTCAGCACGAAAATCGCACCGATAACATCGGCGTCAGGATCGGCAACATGATCCGTTTTGCCTTCGGTCAACAGCGGGTGTTGGCCAAGCCGTTCGGCATCAACCATTTCATTATCTTCTGGTCGTTTATCCTGCTGATCGGCGCCAATTCGGAGTTTCTGCTGCACGGTCTGTTTCCTGGCATCAGTCTCTCCCTGCTGCCGGACAGCATCTATCTCTCATTGCTGTTCAGTTTTGATGTCGTTTCCCTGCTGGCGCTGCTTGCCATCTTGGTGGCTGCCATCCGCCGCACCGTTGCTCCTCCCTATCCCGAGGCGCGTACCTTTGAGGCCTATTTTATTCTGACCCTGATCGCCGTGCTGATGCTGGCCTATTTTGGCATCAATGCCGGCAAGATCGCCCGCTTCGATCAGTCGATGAAACAGATGGCCAGCATGGTCATGCCGGTTTCCAACCTGATGGCCGGTTTTGTGCCACCGGAACAGGCCCGGATGGTCCATGACATCAGCTGGTGGCTGCATGCCTTTGCCTTGTTTACCTTTATCTGCTTTCTTCCCAACAGCAAGCACCTGCATATTCTGACCGCCATCCCCAACTGTTTCTTCCGTCGCCTGGAAAAGCCGAATACCCTGCCGCGGGAAGAATTCGTGTCCGGTAACAGCTTTGGCGTTGCCTCGGTCGATCGCTTCAGCTGGAAAGATCTGCTCGATTCCTTTTCCTGCACCGAATGCGGCCGCTGTCAGAACGCCTGCCCGGCCGGGATTACCGGCAAGCCGCTCAATCCTCGTGGCGTGATCCATGATATCAAGGTCAACCTGCTGGAAAACGGTCCCGACATGAAACGGGGCGGGGAAGCGCATCTGCCGCTGATCGGTGATGGTGGCGAGGGGAGCGTCTCCGAGGAGGCGATCTGGGGATGTACCACCTGCGGCGCCTGTATGCAGGCCTGTCCGGTTTTCATCGAGCAGATGCCGAAGATTGTCCAGATGCGTCGTCATCTGGTGGAGACGGAAGCGCGTTTCCCGGAAGAGTTACTCAATCTGTTTGAAAACATGGAAGGGCGCAGCAATCCATGGGGGATTGCGCCGTCAGAGCGGGTCAAATGGTCGGCCCACTCGACGATCAAGCCGTTTGAAAAGGGAGTCACCGAATACCTGTTCTATGTCGGCTGTGCCGGCGCCTTCGATTCCCGCAACAAGCAGGTTACGGTGGCGTTGACCCAATTGCTGGACAAGGCCGGGGTCTCCTACGGCATTCTCGGCAAGGATGAAAAATGTTGCGGCGACAGCGTGCGACGTCTGGGGAACGAATACCTGTTTGACCTGATGGCGCGGGAAAATGTGGCCTTGTTCAAGGAACGGGGAGTGGTCAAGGTGATCACCCAGTGTCCCCACTGTTTTTCAACCCTCAAAAATGATTACCGTCAGTACGGCATCGAGCTGCAGGTTATGCATCACAGCGAGATGCTGCAGGAACTGGTGGCAGCCGGTCGTCTGAAGCCGAACAGCTCCAAGGTTGATTTCGGCACCACCCTGTTCCATGATTCGTGCTACCTCGGCCGGCACAATGACATCTACGAAGCGCCGCGTGAAACCCTTGCTTCGGCCACCGGACATGCTGCGCTGGAAATGGAACGCAACCGGGAAAATTCCTTCTGCTGTGGCGCCGGCGGCGGCCGGATGTGGCTGGAGGAACATGGTGGTGAGCGGATCAACCTGACCAGGGTCAAGGAAGCGTTAGTGCAGAAGCCGGATACGGTCTGCGTTTCCTGCCCCTACTGTCTGACCATGTTTGAAGACGGTTTGAAAGATGTCAAGGCGGAAAACGTCAAGGTGCGTGACATCGCCGAGGTATTGGCGGAAGCGGTGCTGCGCTGATAGCAGAAATGGCGGTAACATGGTGGTAGCCCCAAAGGGGCGGTAGAATACAGCGCGGGCCGTAAGTCCCGCGCTGTGGTTAGGTCACAAATTTCATGGGGTTGACACCCCATGCTCTCATCTATCGCCCCTGCGGGGCTCAGGTTTGATTATGGATTTATTACCCGTGGCTGACGCCATGGGCTCCAGTATTTCGCCCCTTCAGGGCGATACAGTGTTCTCCGCTTCTCCGCGTTTCAAGTGTTTTTCCCCGGTTTCTCCCTAACTCCGTTTCACCCGAAAGCCTGCCTTTTCCATGGCGCTCAGATCAAGTCCCTGCGAGCTTGGCGCTACGGGCATTTTTTGCTCATGCCTGGCTCCGCTCTCCCGCGGTGGGCGGGGTGCCTTTGCAGCGCCACCCGGCTCGGCCTCCTTGATCGAAAGCGCAATCCGCTTGCGCTGCACGTCGGCTGACAACACCTTGACCTTTACCAGGTCACCCACCCGTACCGCCTCCGCCGGATCCTTGATGTAGCGGTTGGCCAGATGACTGATGTGCACCAGTCCGTCCTGATGGACGCCGATGTCCACAAACGCGCCGAAGGCGGTCACGTTGGTTACCACCCCCTGCAGAATCAACCCTTCCTGCAGATCACTGATCTCACGGATATCGTCGCGGAATGAAGCGGTCTCGAACTGTTTGCGCGGGTCGCGTCCCGGTTTTTTCAGCTCTTCCAGGATGTCGCGCAGGGTCGGCAGGCCGATGCTGTCGGAGACATAGCGCTGCAGGTTGATGCTCCCGGCCAGGGCCGGGTCGCCGGTCAGTTGCTGCACGGTTACCCCCAGGTCGGCTGCCATCACTTCCACCAGCGGGTAGCGTTCGGGATGGACCGCGCTGTTGTCCAACGGATGAGCGCCACCACGGATGCGGAGAAATCCGGCTGCCTGCTCGAATCCCTTGGCGCCGAAACGGGGGACTTTCAGCAATGCCTGGCGGGTGGCAAAGGGGCCGTTGCTATCGCGGTAGCTGACCATCCCCCGTGCCTGCGCCGGACCGACACCGGAAACGTAGGAGAGGAGCGCTGCCGAGGCGGTGTTGAGATCGACCCCCACAAAGTTGACGCATGACTCCACTACCCCGTCCAGCGCTTTTTTCAACATTCCCTGGTCAACATCGTGCTGATACTGGCCGACCCCGATACTCTTGGGGTCGACTTTTACCAGTTCGGCCAGCGGATCCTGCAGCCGGCGGGCAATGGAGATGGCGCCACGTACGGTCAGGTCAAGTTCGGGGAACTCCTGGCGGGCAATCTCCGAGGCCGAGTAGACGCTGGCGCCGGCTTCGCTGACCATGATTACCGCCACATGCTGTCCTGATTCCGCCAGGGTCTCCTTGACGAACAATTCCATCTCCCGGCCGGCCGTGCCGTTGCCGATGGCAATCATCTCGATCCGGTGGGTGGTCACCAATCGTAGCAGTTCCCGTCTCGCCTCGGGAATCCGTTGCGCTCCGGTGTGGGGGTAGATGGTGACATGTTCCAGGAAGCGGCCGGTCTGGTCAACTGCCGCCAGCTTGGAACCGGTGCGCAGACCGGGGTCGACACCCAACACCCGCTTCCCTCCCGCCGGTGGTGCCAGCAGCAGGTTGCGCAGGTTGTCGGCAAACACCTTGATGGCGGTTTCATCGGCCACGTTCTTGGCCTGCAGCCGCAACTCCCCTTCAATCGAGCTGGCGATCAGCCGCTTGTAGGCATCGGCTGCTATTGATTCCAGCAGTGGTCTGAAGATGCTCTCTCCGCCGATGGTACGCGCTTTCAATCCTGCCAGAATCTCGTCCAGGGGAGCCTGCAGGGTCAGAAACAGCACCTCTTCCTTCTCGCCGCGCCGCATGGCCAGCATGCGGTGGGAGGGGACGGTTTTGATCGCCTCCTGATAGTCGTAATACATCTCGAACTTGGTGACCTGAGCTTTTTTGTCGCTGACAACCTGGGAAGAGAATATCCCCTGATCCCAGGTCAGGCGGCGTACAAAGGCACGGGCGTCGGCATCGTCCGACAGCCGTTCTGCCAGGATATGGCCGGCCCCCTCCAGTGCGGCGGCCGGGTCGGGTACCCCGGCTTCCGGGTTGACATAGGGAAAGGCAGCTTCTTCTGCCGTTCCGGTTGTCAGTTGCTGGGCCGCCATCAGATCTGCCAGCGGCTCCAGTCCCCGTTCGCGGGCGATCACCGCCTTGGTGCGCCGTTTAGGTTTGTAGGGGAGGTAGAGGTCTTCCAGTTCGGTTTTGAGGCGGCAGGTTACAATCCGTTGCTCCAACTCGGGGGTCAGTTTCCCCTGCTCGCCGATGACTGCCAGGATGCTGACCTTGCGCTCTTCCAGCTCACTGAAATAGGCCAGCCGTTCTTCGATGGTGCGGATCTGCACCTCGTCCAGTTCGCCGGTCTGTTCCTTGCGGTAGCGGGCGATAAAAGGGACCGTAGCCCCTTCCTGAAGCAGCGCCACGGTCTGCTGGATCTGGAATGGTTGTAAGCCGGTTTCATCCCGCAGGTATGAATTGATGCTTATCTGCTGCTGATTGCTCAATGCCATTGCGTGCTGCTCCTGAATTGTCTGGTGTAGGCCGCGCTACGGCGGCGGGGTGGGGATACTACTACAGCCGGAAGAGAATGTGAAGCATCCCGCGCTCGGTACGCCGGCGGCATGTTGCCGAAATGTGAAATAACAGTTGAAATTCGCGGTGGTATTGCCTATTGTCGCAGGTTCAACACCACCTGCGGAGAAGTAAGGAATGTCCCCTCTCAGTACCCCCCTGCTGATCATAGCCTATCACGACGATGCCCGGGGTGCGTTGGTTAAATCCGTGGCCGCCCTCGGTATCGAAACTGTGGTGGCGGCAAGCTTTCTGGAAGCGGAAGATGCAGCGCTGGCCGGTCTGTTCTGCGGCATTCTGGTTGATCTCCCTTCCATGGTCAAAGCCAAGGGGGAAGAGAAAACGGTGGCCTGTTCCCTGACCGGATTTTTTCCCACCTTGCGGGTACGCACCATCGGCTCCATGCTGATCCCCATGACCATGCCGGGTGAGGCGAAGCAGGACGGCAGCCTCAACGATTTTATTGCCAAGAGCTGCGCCGATTTTGTGCCGCGCCGTCTGCGAGCCAGCCGTCGCAAAGAGGTGATCCTTTCCACCCTCTGCCGTTGCCAGAGTGGCGAGGGGCAGCGTGGATTTACCCTCAACCTTTCCTGGGGGGGGGCCTTCATCGCCGATGTACAACCGGAGAAATTCCAGGTTGGGCAGGAATTGTCGCTGATACTGCACGAAGCGGAGCTGGAAGTACCGGTGACGGTGCGCTGGCTTCAACCATGGGGGTGCCAGCGGCGTCCCGGATTCGGGGTCGAATTCAGGGAGATTACCCCGGCGCTGGAGGAAGTGTTGTTGCTGCTGCTGCACCACGGCCGGGATGCCTGTAAAGATCGCATGGTGGCGAGCTAGTAATTTTTGCGGAGTATGTACATGGTACGAGCGTACCTTTATTTGACCATATTTGTGCCGTTGACCTTTTTATTCTCTTTCAGTGCCGGAGTGTGCGCCCTGTTTGATCGCAGTGGTCTGCTGTATGACCTGCATGCCCGCTTGTGGGCCCGTATGGCGTTGGGGTTGAACCATACCGGGGTGAGCCTGTGCGGCGCCGGGAACATTCCCGCTGGCCCCTGCATTTTCATGAGCAATCATCAGAGTAACTTTGACATCCTGGCGCTGATTGCCATTCTGCCGCGCCGAATTTACTGGATCGCCAAGAAGGAGCTGTTTGAAATCCCGGTGTTTGGCACCTCCATGCGCCGTGCCGGCTATATTCCCTTGGACCGGAGCAATGGACGTAACGCCTTCAAGAGCATGAAAGAGGCGGCGGCCATTATCTGCCAGGGAAAAAGCGTGGTCATGTTTCCCGAAGGTACCCGCTCTACGGACGGCAAGTTGCTCCCCTTCAAGCGCGGCGGCTTTGTCCTGGCAGCCGAAGCGGGAGTTCCGGTGGTGCCGGTGACCATCAACGGGAGTGGCACGGTCAATCCGGGTGGCAGGATACGGCTCTATTCCGGGATGATCTCCCTGACGCTCCACCCCCCCCTGATGATCCCGGAGGGGCTGAAGAAGGGCGACGCCCAGGAATGGCTGGAAAGATCGGTGCATGCCGCCATTTCATCGCGTCTGGAGGTGTAGCCATGTATGCCGGCATCAAATTCATACCGTTGATACTGCTCGGCCTGGCGGCCCTGCTCTGGGGAATCCCTGCCAGCCATCGCCTCAAGCCCCCTTTGGATATCGGCGCAGCGCTGGTGACGATTGCCGGCGTGCTGCTGTTGATGTCCGGCATTCTTTTGACCGCTATTCCTCATTTTATCAGGTAACGCCATGAACTCACGCTTGACCGTTATTGCCATCAACGCCGTTGTGATCCTGTTACTCTGCCTGCTGTTGTTTATCGCCGGTACCTGGTGGCGCTTGAATACCCAGTATGCCCTGGGAGAGGCGGCCTTCAACAAGGGCGATTTCAGCGGGGCAGTGGCTGGTTTTGAATCGGCCATCCACCTCTATCTCCCCTTCAATGAAAAAATCGAACTGGCAGCGCAAAAATTGTGGAGTGTCGGTCAGATCAGCGAACGCCAGGGAGATGTGAACCGGGCCCTGATCGCCTACCGCGCCTTGCGCAGTTCGTTCTATGCCGACCGCTGGCTGACCCAACCGGGCAAAGAGTGGATTGCCCGTTGCGATGCCAGAATAGCCACCCTTGTTCCTCTGCAGAAAGAAAGGTAATCCCCGTGGAACAGATCGAATCGAACGCAGCTCTTAACATTATCCCGCTGGGAGGTCTCGGCGAAATCGGCATGAACATGATGGCCTACCAGTACGGTGACCAGATCCTGATTGTCGATTGCGGACTGATGTTCCCCGAACCGGACATGCTCGGCATCGACTACGTAATCCCCGACATCAGCTGGTTGCGGGAACGGAGCGAACAGGTGACCGCCATCCTGATCACCCATGGACACGAGGATCACATCGGCGCGCTCCCCTATGTGCTGCAGGAATTGAACGTGCCGGTCTATGGCACCGCCCTGACCCTTGGTTTCATCGAAGGGAAACTGAAAGAATTCGACCTTGATTCGCGGGTCGATCTGCGGGTGGTCAAGCCGCGTGATGTGGTCAGCCTCGGTCTGTTCGAGGTAGAATTCCTGCGGGTGGCCCATTCGATCGTCGATGGCTGCGCCCTTGCCATCCGTACCCCGGAAGGGGTGGTGATCCACACCGGCGACTTCAAGATCGACCACACCCCGGTGGACGGGGAGCTGACCGATCTTCCCTCCTTTGCCCGTTATGGCGAAGAGGGGGTGCTGGCATTGCTCTCCGATTCCACCAACGTGGAGCGGGAAGGGTTCACCCTGTCGGAAAAATATGTGGGCGAGGCGTTTGCCGAAATCTTCCCCTCCTGTGAAGGTCGGATCATCGTGGCCGCCTTTTCCAGCAGTATCCACCGGGTGCAGCAGGTGGCGGATGCGGCGGCCCGCTGTGGCCGCAAGATCCTGCTCAATGGCCGCTCCATGGTTTCCAACGTGCGTATTGCCCGCCAGCTCGGCTACCTCCACATTGCCGACGAGCAGTTCATGGAGTTGCGGGAACTCCCCCACACCCCCCGTGAGCAGGTCTGCATGATCACCACCGGCAGCCAGGGGGAACCGCGCTCATCCCTGATCCGGATTGCCATGGATGACCACAAGCAGATCAAGCTGGAAAAGGGGGATACGGTGATCCTCTCCTCTCGCGTGATCCCCGGTAACGAACGGACCATCTCCCAGTTGATCAACCATCTCTACCGGCGCGGCGCCGAGGTGTACCATGAAAAAGTATCGGAAGTGCACGTCTCCGGTCATGCCAGCCAGGAAGAGCTGAAACTGATCCTCAACCTGGTGCGCCCCCGCTATTTCATGCCGATCCATGGCGAATACCGCCATCTCACCCTGCATAAAAAACTGGCCCAAAAGGTCGGAATTCCCGAGGAACGCTGCATCCTGGCCACCAATGGTGACCTGGTGTCGTTCTATGCCGACACGGCGGCGATCGTGGAAAAGGTCGAGTCAGGGCGGGTGTTCGTGGATGGCAAGGGGATCGGCGACGTGGGGAACATGGTGCTCAAGGATCGCAAGCATCTCTCGGAAGACGGGATGGTGGTGGTGATCATCGGCATCAACAAGGAATCGACTGAAATCATCTACGGTCCTGACATCGTCTCGCGCGGATTCGTGTTCGAGGACGAAAGCCAGGCCTACCTGGAAACTGCCCGTTGTATCGTGGTCGATGCGCTGGCGGAGTTGAGCGGTGAAATGCGCGCCGACGTGGAGGAGGTCAGTCTGACCGTGCGCCAGGTCTTGCGCCGCTTCTTCAAGAAAAGCATCGAGCGGCGGCCGGTGATCCTGCCGATGATCCTGGAGATGTAGCCGCTCTACCCGTACCTCCATGATTCCTGACAACAGCATGGAGGTTGGCACATCCATCTTTGCTACTCAACCACGTCCTCATACTTGCACTGATTGTTGCTTGATTACCTACTACCTGTCCAGGATACCTGACATGCACCCCTATCTGACTGCCGGCATACCCGGTTGTGGCGGAACCATCAAAACATCCGCCGAAGATTTTTATGTGGAAGAACTCCCCTCCTACCTCCCCTGCGGTTCCGGCGAACATTGCTACCTGACCTTTGAAAAACGGGGGATCACCACCCTGGAGGCGATCCGGCGGATTGCCAACGCCCTGAAGATCCCGGAGCGGGAGATCGGCTATGCCGGCATGAAAGATGCCGTCGGTGTTACCCGGCAGACGATCTCGCTAGCGCGCATCACCCCGCAGCAGGCGCTGGAACTGCAGCTGGATGGTCTGGTGATGGTGGCGGCCGAGCGGCACGGCAACAAGCTCAAACTGGGGCATCTGCGGGGGAATCGTTTCCGTATCGTGATCCGCGGCGTGCTCCCCGAAACGGAGCAGTTGCTGCCGCGCCTGCTGGAGCTGCTGGGGCGCAAAGGGGTTCCCAACTACTTTGGCGCCCAGCGTTATGGCGCCCAGGGGAATTCCCATCTGATCGGCGCCGCCATGTTGCGCCGGGAGTGGCGCGCCTGTGTCGATCATCTGATCGGCCAGCCGGATGCGCTGCGGGATCAGGAGTGGCGGGATGCCATCGTCGCCTACCAGCAGGGGCGGTTGGAAGATGCGTTACGGCTGTTTCCCCGTCACTGCCGCAGCGAGCGGGATGTGCTGCAACGTCTGGTGGGGCGGCCGGAGGGGTATGAACGGGCCTTTGGCGCTGTCCATCCCCGCCTGAAAAAACTCTACCTGTCGGCTCTGCAATCGTACCTGTTCGACCAGGTGGTGGCGCTGCGCATCGACCGGCTTGATCAGTTGCTGGATGGTGATCTGGCGTGCAAGCATATCAACGGTGCCTGTTTTCAGGTGGAAGTGGCTGCCCAGGAGCAGGAACGGGCCGACGCCTTCGAGATTTCTCCCAGCGGGCCGATGTTCGGTCGCAAGATGAAGCGTCCGGCCGGTGCGGCTGATCAGCTGGAGCAGGGGGTGCTGCAGCAGTCGGGAATTGAACAGGCCAATTTTGAGCCCCACGGCGGAGTCAGTCTGGATGGGGAGCGCCGGCCGTTGCGTGTGCCGGTGGCTGATCTGTCGGGCGTGGTGGAGGGGGATGTGGTGACTCTTGAATTTTCGCTCCCCAAAGGTTGCTATGCCACCTCGCTGGTGCGGGAGATCACCAAGACGTTCTGAGGTGCCGTAGATTGCATTCAGATACAAGAGTGCCCCTGTTGCAGCTTGGCAACAGGGGCACTCTTGTTGTGGGCAGTTAGTCACCCAACGGTATAGCTACTTCGTGTTACTCACCACCCAGTGCTTGTGAGATTGCATGAATCATCGTGTCAGTGAGTTGTTGCAGATACGCCAGTGATGGCATGGCCGGAGCGTATGCTATTGCGAACTTGATCTCATCAAAGGTACGGTTCTGTTTCATTGAGCTTGCCAGCGGTCCGTGACAGTCTGAACAGTTATCCTTGTACAGTGTGGGACCGTCACAATTAACGCTACCAGGAGGGTTACCACCACCGCGACATTGTGGTGGCTCCGGCGTTGGATCCGGTGTCGGATCGGGCAAGGGATCAGGTGTTACATCACCGCCGAGTGCTTTGGCGATGGCATCAATCTCAGCATCAGTCAAGCTGATCAACTGCTGCATGTAGGGGAGGTTCACGATGGCGTTCTTGATATTGTCAAACGTTGCGCCCTTTTTCATCGATGTTGCCAGCGGAGCGTGGCAGCTGGCGCATTTCTGAGCGTACAGTGTTGCTCCGTAAAGATCTGGGGGAGGAGATGTTGTTCCAGCTTCAGGAAGAACATCCAACTGCCAGGGACCTGTGATTGCGCTGCCGTTGTGTACCAGTGCATCTTTGCTGTGGCAGCTGCAGTTGTAGCCACC
>Ga0062383_10000029_pt1 | contig 36422 bp, 48 predicted proteins | sample DOMMetBare3Fresh_FD_59508 | JGI IMG/M metagenome (GOLD analysis project Ga0062383, IMG submission 59508) | Wetland sediment microbial communities from St. Louis River estuary, USA, under dissolved organic matter induced mercury methylation -... | ecosystem: Environmental > Aquatic > Freshwater... | reverse complement strand
TGGCAGTAGTAGAAAATCAGGATTTATGGAGCTGATCAACCGCTTTACCGGTGCTCGCAAAAAAATCACCGAAGAAGAAGTACAGGAATTTATCGAAGCGAGTGAAGAAGAAGGGTTGGTCAACGAAGAGGAAAGCGAAATGCTTCGTTCCATCTTTGCGCTTCGCACCACGGTGGTACGCGAAATCATGGTACCCCGCACCGATATTGCCTGCATACCGGTTGAGTCATCCATGCCGGAACTCCTGGAAACCATTATCAGCTGCGGCCACTCACGCATTCCGGTCTATGAACAGACCGTCGACAACATCATCGGCCTGATCTACGCTAAAGACCTGCTCCGTTACTGGGGAAAACAGGAGCAGCCGTTACAACTGCGCTCCATCATGCGACCACCGTTCTTTATCCCCGAGACCAAGGATCTGGAGCAACTGCTGCAGGAATTCAAACGTCGGCGGGTCCACCTGGCGGTTGTGATTGACGAATACGGCGGCACGTCAGGGCTGGTAACGATCGAAGACCTGCTGGAAGAAATCGTGGGTGATATCCAGGATGAATATGACAGTGAAGAAGCACTCTATACGGTCAGTGAGGACGGGTCGATCATTGCCGACGCCAAAATGCCGGTGGAAGAACTGGAGGAGCTGTTTGACCTGCCAATCGAGCGAGACAAGTTTGACTCCATCGGCGGCCTGATTTTTCATCTGACCGGCAAAATCCCCGCAACCGGCGACATCATTGAAGGGGCTGGTTTGCAGTTGACCATCCTGGATGCCGATGAACGAAAAATCAAGAAAGTCACGGTCTGCCGGGCACCGCAACAGGATGACACGCCGCCGGTAACCGCGCAATGACACTTGCCGTCATCATGGAATCGCTCAGGTCATGGTTTGATCGACGTGGCCTGCTGGCGATTGCCTCAGGAGCACTGATCGCCCTTTCCTTCCCCAATGCCGGGCTTTCATTTCTGGCCTGGATCGCACTGATACCACTCCTGATCGCCCTTGAAGAGAGTTCCCGGCGTGACGCATTCCGCATCGGTTTTCTCTGTGGCTTGAGCGCCTACACCGTGATCCTGTACTGGATTACGATTGTCATGACCCGCTATGGACACCTGCCATGGAGCGTCAGTGTTCCGCTCTATCTGTTGCTGGCCGGCTGGCTGTCGCTCTTCTACGGCGCTGCGCTGTTAGTGGCACGCTGCGGAGAAACGGTTGGCATCAAGAGTGCTTTTTCCCTCCCGATTGCCTGGGTCGCCTCCGACTGTATCCGCCTCTGGCTCTTGTCCGGTTTTCCCTGGGCCATGCTGGGGCACTCCCAGTACCGCATTCTGCCGATCATTCAGATTGCCGATCTGTGTGGCGTCTACGGCATAACCGCCTTGATCGTACTGGCCAATGTGGTTGTGTACCGTGTGCTGCGGGCACTCTCCGGAGCGACGGTTCCCTATCCGGTCAAAAGCGCCTTGATTCTGTTGGCACTGACCATGGCAACCCTGATCTATGGTTTTAACCGGCTCAACCCGGGAATGCCCACAACTCCACAGACATCGCTGCGCATCGCCCTGCTCCAGGGGAATATTCCCCAGGACGTAAAATGGAGTCGTGGCTTCAGGGATCGTACCATGGCAATCTACGACCGTCTCTCCCGTCAGGCAGCCAAAGAGTCCAATGCCAGCAGCGGCGGCCGACTTGATCTGCTGGTGTGGCCCGAAAGCGCAGTACCGTTTTTTTTTCAGGATGAACCGCAACAGGCAGACAAGGTACGTCGTCTGGCGCAAGAGCTCGCCGTCTCGATCCTGCTGGGGAGCCCGGCCCATGAATCACGTAATGGGCAATCTTCGTTTTTTAACAGCGCCTACATGATTACCCCCGACGGCACCACCGCCGGGAGAGCGGACAAGCTGCATCTGGTGCCGTTTGGTGAATACGTGCCATGGGGACGTTTTTTCCCGTTTATCAGTAAAATTGTGGAAGGAATCGGCGACTTTGTCCCAGGTGAAACAGCGCGGGTTCTCCCGGCAGGGGGGATCAAACTTGGCACAATGATCTGCTATGAAGCTATTTTTCCTGATATTGCCCGGCGTTATGTGGCCAACGGCGCCCGCATCATGGTTAACATAACCAATGACGCCTGGTTCGGCCGTTCATCAGCCCCCTATCAACACTTGGCCATGGCGGCCTTTCGCGCAGTTGAAACACGAACACCGTTGGTCCGGGCAGCCAACACCGGCATTACTGCCTTTGTCGACCAGAATGGTCATATCAAAACCATGACCGGTCTTTTTACTGAAGATTACCGCATCGTCACGGTTTTACCCGGTAGTGGAGAATCCCTCTACCTGAGAATCGGCGACCTCCCCGCCTGGCTTTGCATCCTGATCAGTGCCAGCATTATGGGCATTGCCTGGCGACGACGTAGTACAACCTGACAATTATGTCTGTTTTTTATACAACAATGCCTGTATACTAATCAAAAACTGTTATTTTTTTCCCCGTACAGAGCAGAAGATCAGCAGGTTGTAGAAGCCATAACAGCTGGTTCAGATATTGCATAAATATTCGCAGGTTATTTCATTTCCCATCAACCATCACCCATCACGTAGGAGTTGACCATGACGACCTCTGCAGAAACCAGCCATCGCTTAACCGAAGAAGTCCTTGCCATTATCGCAGCCGGAGTTGATGCCGAGCTCTCCGACGAAAAATTCAACGATTACTCACTACAGTTGTTCCGGCTGCACTATGAAACCAACAAGATTTTCCGTGAATTTTGCGATCTGAAAAAAGTCAACCCGGACCAAATCACCCGTTGGCAAGACATTCCGATGGTATACAACGACGTCTTCAAGACCCACCTGGTGGCATCATTTCCGCTGGAACAATCGGTCATGGCCTGCCTGACCGGTGGCACAACCAGCCTCACGCAACGTGGCCGCATCTTCCGTGATGAAGACGGAAAACGGCTGGTCTTCAGTGCCAACAAGAAGATGACCGGCTCGTACCTGTTCCCCGATTTCGAAGAGGGGAAACGCTGCAGGATTCTGATCCTGGCCCCCAGCCCGCAACTGGCTCCCTCCATGGGGATGGCAATCGGCATGGATCAGACCCGCACCCATTTCGGCACCGATGACAGCATATTTTTGCTGGGAAAAAGCGGCATCGATGTCAAGAATCTATTGAAAGCGCTACGTGAGGCAGAGGCGAGCGGAGTGCCGGTGGCCCTGATCGGCGCAACCGCGGCCTACGTCTACTTCTTCCAGTCCTGCCGCCGTAAAAAGATGAAATTCAAACTCCCGGCCGGCAGCCGGATCTGTGACGGTGGTGGCTATCGCGGACGTTTTGGCGTTGTCACCCGTGAAGACTACTACGACATGGTACAGGAAATTCTCGATATCCCCCAGAGTCACTGCGTCAACGTGCTTGGTGAGGCAGAAACCGCCACCAACCTGTTTGATGATGCGCTGCGCCGCCACTATAAAGGGCTGCCGCCACGCAAACGGACTCGTCCGGTTCCCCCCTGGTCGCGGGTTCTGGCCATGAACATCGATGATTTGAGCCCGCTCCCCGACGGCGAAGTCGGCCTGCTGGCGCACTGGGATCTGGCCAATGTTCCGACCGTGCTGGCGGTTATCACCGACAACCTGGGGTATACCACCGATAACGGCACCGGTTGCGAAATGGTGGGACGCGCCAAGATTGAAAACGGCAAGGTTTCCCCGTTGCCGGACGAAGAACGGACCATGGGGCCGATGGGAGATTCAGCCATTTTCCGCATGCTGGAATCGTACACCAACTTCTCGATCGACTTTAAAATGCGCTTTGCCAAGGAGCCCAAGGTAGATCCGAGCATCAGGGAAGAAATCGAAGCACGCCCCGGCTCGGTCGCCTCCTGCCCCCAGGTGGTTGATGAAATCCTGGTGGCCCAGGCGGACAAGGAAGCTGCCAAGGCCAGGGATGCGGCCCTGGATGCCTTCAAGGAGCAGTCCGATCGTCCGATCGAATGGTACACCAACGAAGAGAAGAAACAGGATCTGCTCGACCATCCAGCCGGATTGCAGTCGGAAAAACCGAAAAAATAACTGATTACGTTCGCCAGCAGCTCGCAAGACACAGAGAAAATCAATCCGGAGAGTTACACCGGAAAACCGGTCGATGTCAGCCATTCATCGACCGGTTTTCCGGTCAAGCCTGAAAAAACTCTTTGATTTTCTCTGTGTCTCCGTGTTTAATGACTATTTTTAATTTTCATCCATCTGAAGGAGTTTGTGTGAGGTTTTCGTTTTTGCCATCATGTTCCGCCCTGTTTCGCAGCGCCATCATCGTTTCATCTCTGATTACCTTTAGCTGTAGCGACAACCACCCCACCCCGCCGTCAGCCACTGCCGGTGCAACAGCTGCAACGGCACCAGCCGCCAAACCGGAAATGACCGCTTTTTCCGCCACCAGCAGCGCCATCCGCTCCGCAACGGTCCAGTCCCAGACCAGCACTTCCCGCACCACTGCCGCCACCAGGTACAATGCCGGCGAAAGCCCGGATTACGCCCAAAAATGCGGCTGGCCGGTCAAGGCGCCCGAACCGCTGCCCGGCTCAATCCTCCCCAAGAAACGGATCGTGGCCTACTACGGCAACCCCCTCTCCAAGAAGATGGGAGCCCTGGGGGAACATCCCAAGGATGAAATGTTGCGTAACCTGAGGGGGGAAGTTGCCAGATGGCAGGCCGCCGACCCTGCCACACCGGTACAACCTGCCTTGCACCTGATTGCGGTGGTGGCCCAGGGGGCGCCGGGCAAGGATGGCATGTACCGCATGATCATGCCGGACAAGATCATCGAACAGGTCTACGGCTGGGCCAAAGAAGCGGGCGCGGTCATGTTCATCGACATCCAGACCGGTCACGATAACATCCGCACGCTCCTGCCACGTTTTGAATGGATCCTGAAAAATCCTGACGTACACCTGGGGATTGATCCGGAGTTCAACATGGGGAAAGGTGGCCCTAAACCGGGGAAAAAGATCGGCAGCTACGATGCCGGCGACATCAACTACGCCTCGGGGTATCTGAAGGGACTGGTTAAAAAATACAACCTGCCACCCAAGGTATTCACCGTCCACCGCTTCACCAAACGGGGGGTTACCAATGCCTGCAACATCATTCTGCGCCCCGAGGTACAGATGGTGGTGCACATGGACGGCTGGGGTGCCCCCTGGCTGAAACGCGACTCCTACAAGGCCTATGTGGTGGCAGAACCGGTTCAGTATACCGGCTTCAAGCTGTTCTATCACAACGACACCAAAAAGGGTGACCCGCTGCTGAAACCGCAGGAAGTACTCAAACTGCGGCCACAACCGCTCTACATCCAGTACCAGTAACAACAAACGGGCGAAGCAGATTGATTCTGCTTCGCCCGTTTCATCTTCAATTTCCCCAGTTACGCTTCAGCAACTACCGCAACAGATGCACCATCAACCCGCTACGTAATTTCGGTTCAAACCAGGTCGATTTGGGAGGCATGATCTGATCCTGGTCTGCCAGCTCAATCAATTCACTGATCGAGGTGGGATGAAGCGCAAACGCCACCGCATATTCTCCCGAATCAACCAGCTTGACCAATTCCTCGTTCCCCCGGATCCCCCCCACAAAATGAATCCGCTGATTGGTACGCGGGTTGTCGATACCGAGCAGCGGTGCCAGCACCGCATTCTGCAGGATCGACACATCCAGCCGGGCCACCGTATCAGCCTCATCCACAATCGCAGCTTGTGCCTGGAGCCGGTACCATTTCCCCGCCAGATACATGCCAAAGGTGTGACGGTCAGCCGGTACCACCGCTTCAGCCGCCAGGGCAACTTCAAACAGAGCAGTGATCCTGGTCATGAATTCATCGACAGAGAGACCGTTCAGGTCCTTTACGGCACGGTTATACGGCATGATGTTGAGTTGATTTTCCGGGAAAATGACCGTCAGGAAGAAGTTATACTCTTCGGTTCCGCTATGACCCGGGTTGGCCACACGACGCAGTTCGCGCACCCGACCGGCAGCAGCGCTACGATGGTGCCCATCCGCCACATAGAGTCGGGGAATGGCCTGAAACAGCTCTGTCAGACGCCGGATCAGCAGCTCGTCGGCAATCACCCACAGGGTGTGCGACACACCGTCGTCACTGGTAAAATCGTACTCCGGCTGACCGTTGGTCACTCCTTCGATAATCCCTTCCACCTCACCGCAGGAGCGGGAGAGATAAAATACCGGCTCATCGTTGGCATCGAGATAATCGATATGCTTGACCCGATCTTCTTCCTTGTCAGCCCTGGTCAGTTCGTGTTTTTTGATCACCCCCGACTGGTAATCATCAACGCTGGCGCAGACCACCAGACCGGTCTGAACGATCGTTCCCATCTTCTGGCGATAGACATAAAAACAGTCGTTTTGATCCTGGATCAGCGTACCTTGCGCAATACAGTCATCCAGGTTTTTTCTCCCCTGAAGGTAGACCGGTTCGCTGTGGCAATCCAGATCTTCCGGCAGATCAATCTCGGGACGGGAAACATGCAGAAAGCTATGGGGATTACCGGCAGCCATCTCCCGTGCTTCCTGCTCGTTCATCACGTCGTAGGGGAGCGCGGCGACTTTTTCCGCCAATTCCTTCGGTGGGCGTAAGGCCCGAAACGGTTTTATGAGTGACATAAATACATCTCCTGATTGTAAATATTAAAAATAGCGTCGTGCTCCGATGAAACGCTTTTCAAAATAACTTTCCTCCACCGTCGAGACCTTGATTTCCTCGCCACGGCGGGGAGCATGGACAAATTTGCCATTGCCAACGTAAATCCCCACATGGTTGATCTTGTCCTCGGCAGCACCGAAAAAGACCAGATCACCATCTTTCAATTCATCCTTGACCACCCGTTCACCAGCCTTGAACTGATCACGGGAGGTGCGTGGAATGCTGAGTCCGCACAGGTTATAGACAGCCCGTACAAAGCCGCTGCAATCCATGCCGTCAACCACATTTTCCCCGCCCCAGCGATAAGGAATTCCGACAAACCGCTCGGCTGTCCGAGCGGCGATATTCCCCATGTCGTGATCATTTTTTGCCTGTTCGCGTGGCTGGGGCTTTTCAGCCGGCACAACCGGTTTCGTCTTGACAACTCCCGCTGTCGGTCGGCTCCCCCTGATCTCTTCGGTCGGCGCTTTTTGCCAGCTGGTCGGCTTGCCCTTTGAAAAAACGATTTCATTGGGAGGTGCGATGTAAAACGATTCGATCAGATGCTCGCTGACCAGCTTCCTGGCCGCCAGCCGCGCCTTTTCCTTGCTGGGGAAATCGCCGAAGCGGACCGCATAGACCCCATTATCCTTGCGGAAATAGAATGCTTCGATCCCTTTTTTCTGGAGCATATCCGTGAAACGCTCGGCATTTTTAACTTCGGAAAAAGCGCCCATCTGGATGGCAAACCCGAGACGGCTGAGACCATTTGATTTTGCGGCACAGGCAGGAAGAGCGGAGAACAGGAGTGATACAACAATGATCAACAGACGGATATTCATAGAACGGTTTCTCACCTTGTGAAGGGATGCGGATAGCGTTTGCGGTTGAAATAGTAACCGCATTCAGTGCAACGGTAAAGCATTAATTTCATCGCTCGTCAGCCGGTTTGAACGGTTGACGGCAGAGGGCACGCAGTTGCCGGTACTCCTGGTCATCCAGTCGGCGGCCATGGTAGACCGCCGCGCCATAGATCCGGGCAAACTCTTCCGCTACCTGGCTGTGACTGGCTGCCGCCAGTTCAAAAACACCCTGTTTACCCGGCTCCACGGCCAGGCCGCAATCTTGTTCCAGCCGCCGGTAATACCGTCGCAGCAGCCGTTGTTCCCGTGACTCCAGCAGGAGGGAACGCCACCGCCAAAGTACAACGGCAGCCGCGAGAAGCAAAAGCGGAAAGAACAGCAAACGCCAGCGCTGCAACAGAGAGGTAAACTCGAAACGCTGCAAACGCTGGCTGATTCCGTGCGCCACCTCAACCTGACGCTCAAAATCGTAGTTGACCACCGTCCGGTTCCAGTAATACTCGAAGGCATCGGCCACCAGGCGGAGTTGCATCAAGCGGCTGACCGGACGGGCATTCCCCAGCAGCTGGCCGGCATTGTTGGCGAACATACTCGGGTCGATCCGGCGCCACCCCTGGCCGGCCAGATACGCTTCTACCCAGACGTGCGCCCGATCCTCGCTAACCAGATAATAGCCACCCAGCTGGTTGTACTCCCCTCCCAGGTACCCTCCCACCAGCCGGGCCGACACCCCCATGCTGCGCAGCAACAGCGCATAGGCCGAGGCAAAAAATTCACAATTCCCCTGTTTGCCACTGAAGAGAAACTGTTCCAGCGCCTGTTCGCCGGTCGGCATCCCTTGATTGCTGTATCGATATCCGCCGTTGCGGAAATAGCGGTCGAGCCGCCCAATCAACTGTTCTTCGCTATCACCTTGCTGCTTCAGCGTTGCTGCCAGCGCCTTCAGGCGTGGCGAAAAGTGAGCCGGCAGTTCCGTGTAACTGTCACGACGCGCCAGACTCAACAGCGGAGTGACGCCGGAGAGATCGGAGAGCGCCGTATAGACCAGCCGCCCCCCCCGACGGCGGCTCCGTTCAAAGACCCCGTCGGGTGCGCGCTGCACGGCGTTGCTGCTGATGGAAAGCGGCCGATCGAGTGCCGGCAGATACGGCATACTGACCGGCTGAAGATAGATGGTCTGGTTAACCGCTGGCGACGCCGATACCTGAGTTGGCGGTTCCACCATCCCCATGGTGGAACGGGACCAGCGGCGCCCATCGAACTGATTGAACCGGGTGACGCGCCAGTAGCATTTGTCCGGCGCAAGCCGCTCCATTTCGGCCCGGAAGACTGGTTCCCGCACCTCCCCCTGGTTGGCAGCTTTACCCGGTTCCACCCGGTCGCTGAAACCGGTGCTGGCTGCCAGGGGCGCCCCCACCAGATTCCAGAGCGGCAGTTGAGTGCGGGGGAGCAGGGGGAAGAACAACAACAGCAGCGGCAGTGTCAGCAACGGCAACACGATCCCGGCTGCCAACACCGGGCGCAGCTGCTGACGACGCAACTGCATGTCAGGATCAATGGCATGGTAGGTCAACAACACCAGCGCCGGTGCTTCCAACAGCAGTATCAGCCCCAGGAAGAGGAGAAAGACTGGACGTAGATCAAACAAAGAGGAGGCAGCCAGGCAAAACAGGGCCAGCACATGGATCTGCAGATGATGGCGGACTGTTTTTTCCGAGACCAGCCGCAGCGCCAGCATGAACGCCAACAGCGTTACCACCGGTTGCACCGCATTGCTGGCGCGGTACTGCGCCAGATAGATCAGGAACGGTGGTAGCATGGTCAGGTTCAGTATCCAGTTTTTCAGCCGCCAGGGGGAGGTGCGCATTTGCCAGATACTTGCCAGCAGTCCGGCTGCCAGTGCCAGCCGGGGAGCTGTTCCGAGCCAGACCAGCAACGGCGCCACGCCACACAGGGCGATCAGGTGAGTCAGCCACCAGGTCAGAGTACTAACGGAGACCATAACACGCCAACACGCTCAACAAATGATGTTCATGCTGTTTGCCAACCCTGGCCGGAATCGTGATTTCCCCTGCCAGCAGCCCCACCGGCCGTTCCCGGCACCAGCGCTTGACCAGCCATGCCCCCTGGGAGACCCGTGTCTCCAGATCGGCTCCCGGAAGATGGTCGAGCTCAATCAACAAGGGGGGCGCACTCTGGCTGCCAAACTGTTTCACCAGCATGTCACTCCCCCGCGCGGTCAGTTTCCAATGGATCGTCTTGAGCGACTCCCTCCCCGAATAGGGGGCTATCCGCTCCAGTTCACCATCGTAGCCACGCTGCTGCTGCTGCTGCTGCCGTTGCACCGCCCCGGACGCTTCCACGCGGGAACCGGGCAGTTCCGACAGTGTAAGCGGCGCCGGAAAGACCATCAGTTGCTGATGCAGATCAAAGATCCAGTAGCGAATGAAAAAATTAACCGGAAATGGTGAGCTGACCCGCACAGCCGGGAGCAGGACCTCACCACGCCGTGGGAAACAAAGCGGGAGCGGAAGATCAACGCTGGCAGCGGCTCGAAGCAGCGGAAGCGCCTCCCCCCGGCTGTCACCCGACTGCAGGGAGATCAAAAATGACGGCAGACGCCGCTTGCTGTTGGTAAGGCGAAAGGTGATCGTGGCGGGAACAGTGGCGTACAGGTCGGGAGGGGGGAGCAGTTGGAGGGTAATTCCCTTGATGTTGAGCATGCCGACATAGCCGGTGACCGACATGAACGCCAGCAGAGCGGAAACCAGCAGAAACAGCAGGTTATTTCCGGTATTAACGGCTGAAAAACCGAGCAGCAGCGTCATGACCACATACAACGCGCCGGCCTTGCTGATTTTCAGACCAAAGGAAGTGGTAGTTCGGCGATGATCTCTCGTAGCAGCTCTCTCCTGTCAACTGTCTCGACTCCGCCCCGCAACACCAGACGGTGGGCGCAGACCGGCGCCACGACCCCCTTCACATCTTCAGGCGCCACATAATCTCTTCCGGCCAGAAAGGCGGCCGCTTTGGCGGCCTGGGAGAGGCTGATGCCGGCTCGGGTGGAGAGGCCGGTCTGCAGCAACGGATGACACCTGGTGGCAGCAACCACGCCATAGATATACTCCACCACCGACTCAGCCAGAAACAGCTGTTCGGCCACGAAGGTACGGGCCGTAAGCAGATCATCCACCGACAGCAGCGGTTCGATACTGCCGATCCGTTCACGAATGCCGCCACCGGCAATCATCCGCTTTTCCAGTTTTTCCGGGGGATAGCCGATGTCGGTACAGATCAGGAAACGGTCGAGTTGCGACTCCGGCAGCAGATAAGTGCCACTCTGGTCCGACGGATTCTGGGTGGCAAACACCATGAACGGATCGGGCAAGAGATGGGTTACCCCTTCCACCGTCACCCGCCGCTCCTCCATCGCCTCCAGCATGGCGCTCTGGGTACGCGGCATGGCGCGGTTGATCTCGTCCAACAGCACGATATTGCTGAAAATAGGTCCGGGGAGAAAGGTAAAGTGCCCCGCTTCACGGTTGTAGATCGAAAGCCCGGTAATATCAGAGGGGAGCAGGTCGCTGGTGCATTGCACCCGCCCGAAGGTCAATCCGGTACTGGCAGCCAGCGCCAGGGCCACCGTCGTTTTCCCCAGTCCGGGCATATCCTCGATCAGGATATGCCCCCCGGCCAGCAGCGCCACCAGCGCCAGGCGCACCACCTCTTCCTTCCCCTGCAGATAGTCACGGGTCAGGGTTTCCTGCATGGCCATAATGGTCTGGTGCTGACTGTTCATCTCTGGATACCGTTCTTTCAGTTGAGTAGTGCGTCAATCCGCTGCAACCCTTCCAGCGCTCCCAGCGGAATTGAGAGATGGGGCGCCTGAATTTCCGGTTCACGGGGATTGATCCGAATCACGGTGGCCTGTTCAAGGTTCCAGCCGATCCGTTCGGAAGTTGCCCGGATGGTCGGGATGGCGCTACCGGCCCCCATCTCGATCACCACCACGCGCCGGCCGGCATTGTCACCCAGGAAATGGTCAAAATTCCGTTCCTGAAGCCGGGTGCGCTCCGCCAGCCAGTGCCAGTCGCCGAACATCAGTATGTTGGGGCGCGCGATCTTGCCACACTCCCGACAGCTGGGAAGTGGGCCGGTGGCGCGCATGGAGCTTTCATCGATTTCAAACAGTTCCCGATTCGGCCAGATCCGGCTGCTGCACGGCGTCTGGCATTGCAGCCAATGGATCGACCCGTGCACTTCCAGAATCCGGTCGCCATCATAGCCAGCTTTTTGAAACTGTCCGTCCACATTGGAGGTTACCACGAAGTAGTCACCCCGCGTACGGTCGATCCATTTGCGGAGCAGGGCGAAGCCTTGATGGGGGATGGTGCTGCGGTACAGATTGGTGCGATGACCGTAAAATCCCCAACCGAAGCGTGGATCAGTACCAAAGTGTGCCGGATTGGCGCACTCCACAAAGGAGATCCGTACCCGCTGATAGGCAGGATAGGCTTTCCAGAAACCGGTATCACCCCTGAAATCTGGCAAGCCGGAGTCAACCCCCATCCCGGCCCCGGCGGTTATGACGAACGCTTCAGCGCCATTGATCAGCTCTGCCGCTCTCTGCAAGGGATCATCGTGCATGTTTGCTCCGCAACCGTCAGGAAACATCCTGGTTCATGGGTGACTACAAAAGCTACTCCACATCCTGCACATCGCGGCGAACTCCCATCAGGTAAGCCACCACGAAATCATCCAGATTGCCATCCAGCACCGCATCGGGATTGCCGGTTTCCACACCGGTACGCAGATCCTTGACCATCTTGTAGGGGTGCAGCACATAGGAGCGGATCTGGCTCCCCCAACCGATTTCCTTTTTCTCGGCGGCAATTTCCGAGGCCTTGGCAGTCCGTTCCTGCACCTCCCGTTCATACAGCTTTGAACGCAGCACCTTCATGGCAGTGGCGCGGTTGGAAATCTGGCTCCGTTCACTCTGACAGGCAACGATGATACCGCTGGGAAGATGGGTGATACGCACGGCGGAGTCGGTGGTGTTGACGTGCTGACCACCAGCGCCTCCCGAACGGAAGGTATCAACTTTCAGGTCGGTATCGCTGATCTTGATGTCGATATCTTCTTCCTCGATCTCGGGAAAGGCGTACATGGAGGCAAAGGAAGTGTGCCGGCGGGCATTGCTGTCAAAAGGGGATATGCGTACCAGGCGATGGATACCGGCTTCGGCCTTGAGATGGCCGTAGGCATATTCGCCGGTTACGTTGAAGGTAACCGACTTGAGGCCAGCCTCGTCACCATCCTGGTAATCGGTGATGACGGTTTTCCACCCCTTCTTTTCGCAATAGCGCAGGTACATGCGCAGAATCATGGAGGCCCAGTCCTGGGATTCGGTCCCGCCGGCGCCCGGGTTAATGGAGATAAAGCAGCTGTTGCGATCGTGCTCGCCGGAAAGCATGCGCTGGAATTCGGCTGCCTCGACTCCCTGTTGCAGGGTGGTATTCATGGCTGCCACTTCTGCCAGCGTCTCCTCGTCTAGCGCCTCTTCACCCAGCTCGATCATTACCCGCACATCGTCGGCCTGCTTGACCAGACCGTCCCACATCTGGACGATCTTTTCCTTGGTGGTGCGTTCCTTGATGATGTGCTGGGATTTGGCGGTATCGTCCCAAAATCCGGGGACGGCCATAATAGATTCTATCTCCTGGATCGCTTCGCGTTTGGTCTCAACGTCAAAGAGACCCCCGAAGTTTGGCAATCCGTTCGTCATAATCGTTCAATCGTGCTTTTTCTTCACGGTACATGCGAGATACTCCTTGTGTAGTGTTTCAACCTGATTTTTTATTTCAAACTGTTGATGTAGGTACGCACACCTTCCATGATCCCTTCGGCGGTGGCATCCTGGTAAGCCGGGTCGTTCAGCCGGGCCTCTTCGGTATGGTTGGAGAGAAAGGCTGTTTCCACCAGGATACTCGGCATGGTGGCGCCGACCAGGACATAAAAGGGGCCCTGCTTGACCCCCAGATTTTTGGTTTCACCGAATTCACTCCGTACTTTTTTATGGAGCGACTTCTGCACTTCTTCTGCCAGATGAGCGGAATCGTTCAATTTATAGTTTGCCATCAGATCGAACAAAATCGCCTGCAGCACGCTGACCTTTTCCAGCGAGGTGCCGTTTTCCTTGGCAGCCAGATGGGCCACCTTGTCGGTCTTGGCCAGGTTGAGGTAGTAGGTTTCGATGCCGGCAGCCGAGCGGTTGGCGGCAGCATTGGCATGCACCGACACGAACAGATCGGCGCCGACCTTGTTGGCAATGGCGGTACGCTCTTCCAGCGGGATAAAAACGTCGGTGGAACGGGTCATGACCACATCCAGCCCCAGATCATCCTCCAACAACTCCTTCAATTTCAGCCCGATGGAGAGCACGATATCTTTTTCCCGGGTACCGCCACTGCCGATGGCGCCGGGATCATGGCCGCCATGCCCCGGATCGACCACAATCCGCCTTACCTTGGCAATGGCTGTTCCCGTGCGCTTCGCTGCTCCCGTTTTTTTATCGACCGTTTTTTTATCAAGAGACTTTTTCTCGACCCGTCTTTTTTCAGCACCCTGTTCCGCTTCGGGGAGCGTTGGCGCGACCGCTTCAGGGGCTGCCTTGAGGGACGGCTCCAGCCGGCTGATTCCCGGCAGCCGATCCCCCCTGACATCAATCACCAGACGGGAGGGTTCTGAAAGAGAGAACACCTTGAAATCCTTCATGCTTTCAATATCCAGCACCACCCGCACCGTATTGGCCTTGTACTGGGCAACCCGCGCCCCCTTGAGAAGTCCATCGCCGATGGTAATATCCTTGATCGTCGCTGCAATCCGGGTTCGGTGCAGATCGATGTAGACCCGTTCAGGCGAGCCATCGTTAGCCCGGCCGAGTTTATGCGACTCCCAGGTGACATCACGATCCAGCTCCAGTGATATGCGGGTGTAATCAGGGGTTGACCAATGCTTGAGCGCCGACAGCTGTGCCGGCGGTCGCAAAACAGGCGAGCTTTCGGAGTTGTCGGGCGTTGGAGAATGTTTCTTTTTGGCAGCAGCCAGGAGTGTCCCCGGCAGCATGAACAGCAGCAGAACGACGACCAGAGAGAACAAATGTTTTTTCATGTAGTTCCATTTCGAAATTAGCGACGCCGCGACATGAGAAGAGCCCTGGAGCAAGGATCGACCTCTCCTGTGGTGAAACAACGCCGACTGATTGTAACTTTGAACAGTGTGCCAACAGACATAACAGAAATATTCGATATTTTCAACCGTTGCTGCTGATCACCCCGCCTGCCAGGGATGACGTTTCTGGACATTTAACCGGCGCTTTGGTATAGTTCCTCGCTGTCACAAGGAGAGAACATGAATTTTGAAATTGCTCGAAAAAAAATGGTGCAGGATCAGATTGTTACTCCTTTGGGAGGTCGTACACCCGTCAGCGACCGTCGCGTGATCGATGCCATGCTCAAAATTCCCCGCCACATCTTCGTGCAGGAGGCTTTTGCCCTGCAGGCCTACAACGACACCTCACTCCCGATCGGTGAAAAGCAGACCATTTCCCAACCCTATATTGTCGCCCTGATGACGGAACTGCTGGAACTGAACGGCACTGAAAAAGTACTGGAAATCGGCACCGGTTCCGGTTATCAAACCGCCCTGCTCGCTTCCCTTACCGATCGGGTCTGTACGGTTGAACGAATACGCCCGCTGGCTCTCAGGGCACGCAAGTGTCTCGATTCTCTCAAGCTGTTCAATATCATGCTCAAAATCAATGACAGCGACAACAGCCCGATCGGCTGGGAGGAAGAATCACCGTTTGACGCGATTATGGTAACAGCCGGCGCGCCGGATGTCCCCACGGTACTGCTCGACCAACTGGCGATCGGTGGTCGCCTGGTGATTCCGGTCGGGAGTGAAGCGGAGCAGCGTTTACTGAAAATCGTCAAACGGGATGGCGACGAATTTGAGCAAACCGTCATAACAGCATGTCGATTTGTACCATTAATCGGGAAACAGGGGTGGTAAGGTTGTGACTATGACCCGTACAACGAAACGCCATGGCTACAAAGATGAACTGGGGGGTGATGCGCCCACTCCGCTCGCCTTCGTCGAAGCAGAGGCTGAAACTGTTGACGATACACTGCCCGATACGATTTTGACGGTGCATGAAACCAGCGAGGCTGTGGAGATTGAGGATCAGCATGTCTATGACGATGCCATCAAGCTCTACCTGCGGGATATTCATCAGACAGCACTCCTTTCCGCTGAGGAAGAACGTGAACTGGCGCTGCGAATTGCTGCCGGTGACAAGAGTGCCCGCAATCAGATGATTGTGGCCAATCTACGCCTGGTAGTAAAAATCGCCAAGCGCTACAGCAACCGTGGCCTGGCATTGCTTGACCTGATTGAGGAGGGGAATCTCGGCTTGATCCGCGCGGTAGAACGCTTTGACCGGGACAAGGAGTGTCGTTTTTCAACCTACGCCACCTGGTGGATCCGGCAGGCGGTAGAACGCGCCTTGATCAATCACTCCCGCAATATCCGTTTGCCGGTACATATCGCCGATGAGTTATCCATGATCCAGAAGACCATCCGCCAGCTGGCCCATGACCTGCATCGCGAACCAACGGCGGATGAAATTGCCGCAGCCATGGATGCCAAACCGGCCCATATCACCCAACTACTGGGGATTGTGCAGCACACCAGTTCACTTGATGAACTGCGTGGTGACGACCATGACTACAGCCTGAATGATATTATTGAAGATCCGGGGAGCGTTTCTCCGGCACTTCTGCAGGAAAACATCAATTCCTACGCCCATATATCCGCTGCCTTGAAGGACTTGACTCCGACCGAACAGCATATCCTGACGCTCCGCTTCGGATTGAATGATAACGATCCCCAGACCCTTGATGCCATAGGGCAACAAATGGGGGTCACCCGTGAACGAATTCGCCAGATTGAAACCAAGGCGCTCGCAAAACTCAAAAAAGCCCACGCTAACCGTGAAAGGAACATAGTATGATTGACGATCTGAAGAATATTATTCGTGATGTACCCGATTTCCCTAAAAAGGGGATTATTTTTAAAGACATTACCACCCTGTTACAGGATGCCAAATCATATCAACGCATGATCGACCTGCTTTCGCATCGCTATATCGGTCAACGGATCGATAAGGTTGTCGGTGTTGAAGCACGCGGCTTCATCATCGGTTCAGCCCTGGCATATAAACTGGGAGCCGGCATTGTACTGGTGCGTAAACCGGGGAAACTCCCGTCCGAGACCTTCCACAAAACCTACGATCTGGAATATGGCACTGACACTCTGGAAATCCACAAAGACGCTATCAAGCCGGGTGAGCGGATACTGATCGCCGATGACCTGCTGGCAACCGGCGGTACCATGGCTGCCGTGGTTGATATGGTACAGAGCATGGGTGGAGAAATTGTGGAATGCTGTTTCATGGCGGAGCTCGATTTTCTTGACGGCAGCAAACGGCTTCCCGAAGGTAAGGTGTTCTCTCTACTCCATTTTTAGTACGGACGGACACGACCTACTTCATGTTTTATAGAGAGGCTTTCCATGTCACTGATAAAAACATCCTACAATGATCATATCGGCACCATCACGCTTAATCATCCAGAGACACGGAACAGCCTCTCAAATGAGCTACTCAATGAAATGATTGACGCTCTGCATTTATTTCAGAAGCAAAAAACACGGGTTGTCATCATACGGGCAGAAGCGGGGGTCAAAGTCTGGTCATCCGGTTTTGAAATCAGTGAACTGCCGGTTCCCGGTCGAGATCCCCTCTCCTATAATGACCCGCTGGAACAAGTGCTGCGGGAAATCCAGTTACTCTCTGCGCCAGTGATCGCAATGGTCGAGGGGAGCGTGTGGGGGGGAGCCTGCGATCTCTCATGCATCTGCGACATTGCCATCGGTGGTTCGACTGCCGCCTTTGCCATCACACCTGCCAAGATCGGTGTCCCCTACAACTCAACCGGGATTCTTCATTTCATCAATGTAGTTGGTCTCCGGGTGGCACGGGAGATGTTCTTTACGGCAAAACCGATCTATGCTGAAAGGGCGTTACAGGTCGGCTTGTTAAACCATCTGGTACCCAACGAAGAACTGGAAGATTTCACCTACCAGATGGCCCATCAGATTGCCGAAAATTCACCCATCGCAATTGCGGTTATCAAGGAACAATTACGACTGCTCGGCAATTCCCATCCCCTGAGCCCGGAAACGTTTGAACGGGTTCAAGGATTACGGCGCAAGGCATATGACAGCGAAGATTACATTGAAGGAAAAAAAGCTTTTTATGAAAAGCGCAAGCCTAAATTCAAAGGGAAGTAATTGATTCATCCATAAACCAGACCGAAGTCTCATATTTCATCAAAACCCGGCTTCCGTTGGTAACGGGCAGACGACCTATGCGTTTATCTAAAATCTACCTGAGGCTTACCAGCAGCATGTTATTGTTCATGATCGTGATGATCGTGCATGCCGAGTACCGCCGGAAAGCTACGTCAGACGAACAGGCAGAGCGCGGAAAACTGGCAGCTGCCTTGAAGCTGACCGACCTCTGCCTGTTTACCGAAGCCCGCTACACCCGCCACCCTGCCATGAGTGACCACTTTGCACCGTTTCAGGACTACCCCTCGGCACTGGAACATTTCCCCTCCGGATCGTTGGTATCACCACCCAATATGAGGCCGTATGTCAACCACCCTTAACCGCTACCGCTATATTCTCGACTTTGCCCTTTCATCCCTGTTGCGGCGCAAAGTGAAGAACATGTCGCTGCTGCTTGTCTATACGGCCATTATATTTGTACTTGCCTCACTGATATTTTTTGTTCAGTCGATCAAGCATGAAGCGGCCCTGACCCTTGATCAGGCCCCCGATCTGGTTGTGCAGCGCATGATCGTTGGCAGACATGATCTGATACCGCTGGAATATGCTGGTAAGATCAGCCAAATACGTGGTGTGACGGCAGTCACTCCCCGTTTCTGGGGGTATTACTATGATCCGGTTTTTGGAGCCAATTACACCCTGTTGGTTCCCGATTCAAACCCGCCACCGGTCGGCTCCATCATGATCGGAGCAGGAGTTGCCAGAAACCAGCGCATAAAGACTGGGGATCTGATGACCCTGCGCTCCGCATCCAATATTCCGCTCTTGTTGACGGTGCAGGGAATTTTTCCGACCCACTCCGAGATACTTTCGTCCGACCTGCTGACTATGTCGCAGGAAGACTTTACGACCATGTTCAATTTTCCCGGTGGTGTGGCAACCGACCTGGCGATCACTGTTCCTAACCCTGCCGAGCAGATCACCGTCGCTTCAAAAATTGCGGCATTGTATCCCGACACCCGTCCGATCATGAAAAGCGAGATGCTGCGCACCTATGACACTCTGTTTGACTGGCGTGGCGGCATGATGGTGGTTGTCCTGGCAACGGCAATCCTGTCGTTCATCATTTTCGCCTGGGACAAAGCTACGGGCCTTTCGGCAGAAGAACGCAAGGAAATCGGCATCCTTAAATCGATTGGGTGGGAAACAGCAGATGTACTGATCTTGAAGTTTTGGGAAGGGTTCGTTATTTCTCTGACAGCATTTCTGTGCGGCATTCTACTGGCATACGCCCATATCTATTTTTTTGCAGCGCTGCTGTTCAAACCGGCGCTCACCGGTTGGTCAGTGCTCTACCCGGCTTACCATCTGGTTCCCTCAATTAATCCCTATCAGCTGATGACTCTGCTGTTCCTGACCGTACTCCCCTACACCGCAGCCACGATTATCCCGTCCTGGCTGGCTGCCACCGTACCACCGGATGCAGCCATGAGATCATAACCATGATTGAACTTATCAACGTTACCAGAACCTTCAATCAGGGCAAACAGAACCAGTTTACCGCAGTCAATGATGTTTCCATGACCATACAACGAGGAAAACTGACGGTACTCAAGGGCCCGAGTGGTTCCGGCAAGACCACACTCCTGGCGTTAATCGGCTGTATGGCACGCCCGACCTCGGGAAAGATCACGCTCAAAGGGGTAACAACCTCATTTTTCACTCCTGCGGCGAGTTCGGACACCCTTGATATCACCAGTCTCCCCGAACGTTTTCTGACCGAAATACGACGTCATTCTTTCGGCTTCATCTTCCAGCAGTTCAATCTTGTCAAAGGGATTTCAGCCTTGGAAAACATCATGCTTCCAGCATATACAACCGGCGAGCATCATCACCACTTCCGTCAACGCGCCCTGAATCTGATGGAAAAGTTTTCCATCATCCGTCATGCAGCTTCACCGGTTGAATGGCTTTCCGGTGGAGAACTGCAGAGAGTAGCTATTGCACGGGCGCTGATAAATTCACCGGCTATTATAGTTGCCGACGAGCCAACCGCTCACCTAGACAGTGTTCTTTCCCGGGAATTCATGGCTACCATTGAACTCCTGCAAGATGAAGGAAGAACCATCCTGATCGCAAGCCATGACCCCCTGGTCTATAATGCGGCGTGCATCAATACCGTTGTCAGTATGCGCGACGGACAGATTAATGACAACGTAACAAGATCATGATTCAGCACCCTGCCATACTTGCGCTGACAATTGCATCCATAATTATCAGCGCAATGATTGGATATGCTTCCTGGTTTGGAATTCAGATTATCGAGCGCTGGAACCTGGCAAGCGGCACAGAACAACAGCTGGCGCTGGAGCGAAAAACATATCTGGTCTCTGTCATTCTAACCTACAGCCTCGTGTTCCAGATATTGTCGTTCTTCCTCTATATCTTTACCGCCGACGCCCTGCACAGTCAATTTACGGGAGCCATGTGCGCAGCTGGAAGCCTGGCGGTCAACAGCTATGGCTATCCTGTCGCGATTCTAAAAGTTATTAACTGTCTGATGTCAGGAGTATGGTTGATTATCAACCATATTGACACCAAGGGATATGACTACCCGCTGATCAAGCGTAAGTACCGTATGCTGAACATCTTTGCCCCATTGCTACTGCTGGAAGTACTGTTTCAGTTTGTCTATTTTTTCAATCTGAAAGCTGACATTATCACCTCTTGCTGTGGCAGTTTTTTCAGTTCCGAAAAACGCAGTATTGCCGGCCAAATCAGTGCGTTACCGCCCGTGACAATGCAATGGGTGTTTTTTGTCACCATGATGTGTGTACTATTCAGCGGTATCCATGTCCTGATACGTAAAAAAGGCGCCCTGCAGTTTTCACTCCTCAGCATCGGCGCCTTTGTGGTTTCCATAATCTCTCTGATTTCATTCATCTCTCTTTACTTCTACGAATTACCAACCCACCATTGTCCGTTTTGCATCCTGCAGACAGAGTATCATTACATTGGCTATCTACTCTATGCATTGCTTCTCACAGCCGGAATCAGCGCAAGTGGGACCGGTATACTGGCAAGCATGCCGGTCCCCGCCAGCATCTCAAATCAGCTGCCAGACTTGCTTCAAAAATTGGTTGTCGTCACCATCAGCGCCTACAGCCTGTTCACCGTGATTACCGTTTTCAGAATGCTGACAACATCATTTCGACTCGACTGACGAAACAATGTCTGAAGAACAATAAAAATGGGTTACAGCATTATACTGTAACCCAATCATGGTTTCGTGGAGCCGTTTATCGGAATCGAACCGATGACCTCATCATTACGAGTGATGTGCTCTACCAACTGAGCTAAAACGGCAAACCTAAACAAGTAAAGAAAAAGGCAAGACTGAATGTCCTGCCCTTTTTTGAATTATGGAAGCAACAAACTAGTCTGCTTTTGCTTCACAAACTTCTTCATCAACAATCTGAGACACTGCAGCTTCTTCCACTTCAACCGGCTTGGCTGTTACAGGAGCTGCAACGGGTGCAGCAGGTTTAGCCTGCCGAGTTTTAGGAGTAAATTCTTCTTCCACCAACTCCAGAACAGACAACGGTGCATTATCACCCTGACGAATTCCCAGTTTGATAATACGAGTATATCCGCCGGATCTTTCCTTGTAACGTGGAGCAATTGTTGAAAAAAGTTTGGTTACAACGGACTTTTCCCGAATATACGATGCAGCTAAACGGGTTGAGTGCAAATCGCCACGTTTGCCAAGTGTGATCATTTTTTCTGCAATTGATCTGATTTCTTTGGCTTTTGCATCGGTAGTAGTAATTTTCTCATGGTTGAGAAAAGAAGTAACAAGGTTTCTGAACATCGCTTCACGATGACTTGTTTTTCTTCCCAATCTCCGACCAGATTTACAATGACGCATACTCTATCCTTTCAATACTAATACTAGTAACTATAACTCTTCTTCCTGTTGTTCACCGCGTAATCTTCGCAAAACTTCTGGGTCAGGAAAATCATCGATTTTCATTCCGAATGTCAGTCCCATATCAGTCAATATGTCTTTAATCTCATTCAGTGACTTACGTCCAAAGTTCTGAGTTTTGAGCATCTCTGATTCTGATTTTGAAACCAGTTCACCGATCAGTTTGATTCCGGCGTTTTTCAGGCAATTAGCTGAACGTACTGACAATTCAAGTTCTTCAACGGTACGATAAAGATTTTCATTTATCTTTTCTGCATCATCAAGGATATCTTCAGCAGATTGCGGTTCTGATTCTTCATCAAAATTTATAAAAATTGAAAGCTGTTCTTTCATTATTTTTGCTGAATAAGCAATTGCGTCTTCCGGTTTTACACTTCCATCAGACCAGACTTCCAACGTCAATTTATCATAATCAGTCATTTGTCCTACGCGGGCATTTGACACAATAAAATTAACTTTCTTGATCGGCGTAAAGATTGAATCAATTGGTATTGTACCAATCGGCGCCTTTTCATCACGGTTACGATCTGCCGGAACGTACCCCTTGCCCATTTTAACAGTTAATTCAGCATCAAAATTAGCATCTTTACCACAGGTAGCAATGTGATGTTCTGGATTCATAATTTCAACATTATGACCGACCAGAATATCACCGGCAGTTACCACACCCTCACCTTTATGCTTTATTGTTACCGTTACGGAATCAGAAGAGTGAAGTTTAAACCTGATTCCTTTTAAATTCAGAATCACATCTGTTACATCTTCCGTTACGCCCTGTATTGCTGAGAACTCATGTAGAACACCTTTAATACGAACAGAAGTGATAGCTGCTCCTTGCAGTGAAGAAAGCAGGATTCTACGTAATGAATTGCCTAGAGTAGTACCAAAACCACGTTCAAAGGGTTCTGCATAAAACTTACCATATGTATCTGTAAGAGATTCCTTTTCAACCTGTAGTTGCTTTGGTTTAATAAGGTCTCGCCAGTTTTTATACATCGTTACCTCCTCCGGTTAGTAAAATCCGGCTATCGAAAAAAGATATAAAAGATCAGATAACCACAATTACTTGGAGTATAGCTCGACAATCAATTGTTCCTGAATTGGAGTCGTTATATCTTCACGCACTGGCAAACCTTTAAGAGTACCTTTGAAAGCATCCTTATCAAGTTCAAGCCACTGTGGAATTCCACGACGTACTACTGATTCAAGTGAATCATTAATTGCAACAATCTTTCTACTTTTTTCACGAAGTTCGAGCACATCGCCAGCTTTCAACTGAATTGAAGGAATATTAATCTTCCGTCCATTCAGGGTGAAGTGGCCATGACGTACAAGCTGGCGCGATTCAGTACGGGATGACGCAAAGCCAAGTCTGTAAATTGTGTTATCCAGACGACGCTCTAACAGTGAAAGCAGGTTTTCACCCGTTACACCCTTCATTCTGTCCGCAGTAGCAAAATATCCGCGGAATTGTTTCTCAAGCAAGCCGTAGATACGACGTACTTTTTGTTTTTCACGCAACTGGGTACCATAATCAGATACTTTTGAACGACCCTGACCATGTTGACCCGGGGGGTAATTTCTCCGTTTAATAGCACACTTGTCAGTATAGCAACGGTCACCCTTTAAAAATAATTCTGTGTTTTCTCTTCTGCACAAGCGGCAGGAAGGTCCTGTATAACGTGCCAATGAAAGCCTCCTTAAGATTGTTTCACTAATTTAAACTCTTCTACGTTTGGGAGGACGACAACCATTATGAGGAATTGGTGTTACATCCTTTATAAAACTAATTGTAAGACCTGCAGACTGCAATGCACGAAGTGCCGATTCACGACCAGAGCCAGGTCCTTTAACATAAACCTCAACACTACGCAAGCCATGTTCTTGTGCTTTTTTCACACAATCTTCAGCTGCAATCTGAGCGGCAAAAGGTGTGCTTTTCCGCGAACCTTTAAAACCTTTGGCACCGGCAGTAGACCAAGAAATCACATTACCGACTGGATCAGTTATGGTAATAATGGTGTTGTTAAATGTTGCCTGAATATGGGCAACGCCATTACTGATGTTTTTACGTTCTTTTTTCTTGCGAACAATCTTTTTAGATGGACTTGCCATTCGTCTTCTCCATAAAACTAAATTGGATTATTTCTTTTTACCAGCAACCGTCCGAGCAGGACCTTTACGGGTACGTGAGTTAGTTTTTGTCCGCTGTCCGCGCACCGGTAAACCTTTGCGATGACGAAGTCCCCGATAACAACCAAGATCCATAAGACGCTTGATGCTCATTGATATTTCACGACGAAGATCACCCTCGACCTTGCATGTACGGTCAATTTCATCACGGATTTTAGCAATTTCTACCTCAGAGAGATTATCAGTACGAACATCAGGATCAACACCCGAATTTTTCAGGATAGCTTCTGCAGAAGGCTTACCGATACCATAAATATAAGTAAGCGCAATCACGATACGTTTGTTTTTAGGTAAATCAATACCTGCTATACGTGCCAATTGTATATCCTCCTTTAATTACTCTATTAACCCTGACGCTGAGAATGTTTTGGAATGTCGCAAATAACACGTACAACACCCTTGCGTTTAATGATTTTGCATTTATCACATATTTTTTTAACTGATGCCCTGACTTTCATATCTATCTCCCTATACAGGTTTTGTTGATGTTAATATCAAAGGACCATTACTGGTAATTGCAACCGTATGTTCAAAATGAGCTGACAAGCCACCGTCTACCGTTACGACTGTCCAGCCATCGTCCAAAACTCTTACCTGGTGTGACTTTTGATTTATCATTGGCTCGATGGCTAAAACCATACCAGCCTTTAGCCGCACTCCTGAGCCAGCTTCACCATAATTTGGCACCTGGGGATCCTCATGAAGTGAACGACCAATGCCATGACCTACAAAATCACGAACTACAGAATAACCGTAGCCCTCCACATACTTTTGTATTGCAGAAGATATGTCATGTAACCTTCCGCCTGGTACCGCCTTTTCAATGCCGCAGTATAAAGATTCATTTGTTATCTTCAGCAAATGCTCTGCCTCAGCAGTTATATCACCAACCGGGAGTGTTATTGCAGCATCGCCGTAAAAATCATCATAAAACACCCCAAAATCAAGACTTAAAACATCTCCAGATTGCAGTGGTGTCTTGGTAGGAAAACCATGAACTACCTGATTATTTGGAGAGCAGCAGAGAGAACTCGGATAATTACAATAACCTTTAAATGCAGGACGAGCCTTACGTTTTATGGACTCTGTATAAGCTATCTTATCCAGCTCATAAGTAGACACACCAGGTTTAACGTGTAATGACAATATTTCAAGTATTTCAGCAACTATTAAGCAGGGAGTTTTCATTCTCTCAATCTCACGCTGAGACTTAAGAATGATCACGGACACTCCCCCGACAAAATTGATTCAATTGAGGCCTGTATTTGTTTTATTTCTGACGTACCATCCACAGAAAACAGAACTCCCAACCCGCGATAATAATCTTTTAAAGGAGCTGTTTGACTATCATAAACTAGTAAACGATTTAGGACCGTCGATTCCCGATCATCATCCCTTTGTACGAGTGATGCATTGCACTTATCACAGATGTTTTCTACTTTAGGTGCATCATTAGTTATATGATACCCGGCGCCACAGACCATACAGGAGCGACGACCAGACAAACGACTTACTATTACATCATTATTAACTTCTAGTGAGATGACATAATCTATGGATTTGTCGATCAGCTTAAGAATAGGGCCTAGTGCTTCTGCCTGAGGAATCGTGCGAGGGAAACCATCTAAGACAAAACCCGACCTACAATCTTCCTGCGTTAGCCGTTCTTCAATAATACCTAAAACGATATCATCTGACACTAATGCACCAGCATCCATAATCTGCTTTGCTTTGACACCAAGCGGAGTATTATTTCTTACGGCTGCCCTTAAAATATCTCCCGTAGAAATCTGCGGCACACCATATTTCTCAACAATAAATTTTGCCTGTGTACCTTTACCAGCACCTGGAGGACCAAATAATATTATATTCATACTTTATTGCCTGCCACGAATCCGAACACCCTTAAGAAAGCCTTCATAGTTCTTAGTGATCAGATGAGATTCAATTTGCGCAACAGTATCCATTCCAACACCGATAGCAATAAGCAACGATGTGCCCCCAAAGTAAAACGGAAGATTAAATCTACCAATGAGTATCGATGGCAACACACACACAATTGATATATATATAGCACCTGCAAATGTCAGCCTAACGAGCACAGAATCCATAAAATCTGATGTCTCTTTGCCTGGACGAATGCCTGGAATATATCCACCATGCTTTTTAATATTTTCAGCGACATCAACCGGGTTGAAAGTCACAGCCGTATAGAAATAGCAAAAGAACACAATAAATGCAACGAAAAAAATGTTATATACCCAATTACCTGGCATGAGACTCTTAGATAATTGTTGTACCCACGGTATATTAATAAAATTCGCAATCGTAGCAGGAAACATTATTATAGATGATGCAAAGATTGGTGGGATGACACCAGCCATATTTACCTTTAACGGCAAATGTGACGACTGGGCAGAATACGTTTTTAAGCCGACTACTCGTTTAGCATAATGAATTGGCAAACGTCTCTGGCCACGCTCTACATAAACAATACATGCAATTGCCACGAACATAATAGCCAAGACAAATATCAAAACAAAAAGTGATAACTGACCGGCATTTAACAGCTTGAATGAATTTCCAATCGCAGTAGGCATTCTAACGATGATCCCAGCAAAAATAATTAAGGAAATTCCGTTCCCAATTCCCTTTTCAGACATTTGCTCGCCAAGCCACATAATAAATGCTGTACCGGCAGTCAAAGTTAAAACTGTCATCAACCTAAAAGACCAGCCTGGTGACGGAACGACTAATTCACCAGCTGGACCACGCATGCTTTCAAGCCCAATTGCAATACCAAAACCTTGCACAATACTCAACACAACGGTTCCATATCTGGTATATTGAGTTATTTTTTTTCTACCAGACTCACCTTCTTTAGATAGCTTTTCTATTGCCGGAACGACAACCGTCAATAATTGAAATATAATTGAAGAAGAGATATACGGCATTATCCCTAATGCAAATACAGTCAAACGCTCTAAAGCTCCGCCTGAAAACATATCAAACAAGCCAAGTAAAGTACCTTGAGCTTGTTTGAAAAATGTTGCCAAAGCTATTCTATCAATACCTGGTGTTGGAATATGACATCCGACACGATAAACCGCTAGCATTGAAAGAGAAAATAGCACCCGTCGCTTGAGTTCCGGTATTTTAAATATGTTTTTGAGTGCGTCTAGCACTAGAGAATCTCCTCGAAAGAGCCGCCAGCAGCAACAATTTTATCTTTTGCTGACTGACTAATTTTTGAAACTGCTATTACTAATGATTTTGTGATATCACCGGTACCTAGCAATTTAACTGACGCCGTAATATGTTTGATCATACCGTTTTGCTGCAAAATTACATTATCAATTTTGGTACCATTCTCAAAAACATCAAGTTGGCTCACATTGACAACAGAATATACTTTTTTCTGGAGAGGAGTGAAACCTCTTTTGGGAAGTCTACGCTGCAAAGGCATCTGACCACCTTCAAAGCCAGCTTTGATACTTCCACCAGAACGAGCTTTCTGCCCTTTATGACCCTTAGTAGCAGTTTTACCGTGTCCTGATCCTGCGCCACGTCCGATACGTTTTCTATTTTTTGTAGAGCCAAGAGCCGGCTTTAATGTATTGAAATCCATAGTATCTGCCCCTTTTACTTTACGACATGTAACATATGGCTGATTTTCGAAATCATGCCTCGAATTTCAGGCGTATCTTCATGCACAACAGTTTGATTAAGTTTTTTAAACCCGAGACCAGCAACGATTTGTCTTTGCTTTCCAGGCTTTCCAATGACACTTTTCTTTAAGGTTACTTCAATTTTGGAACTCATATAATGATTTTCCTTATCTCTTTAATCTGACAAGCCGCGACGGGCTGCAATCTCTTCAGGAGTCTTGAGACGTGATAAACCAGCAAATGCTGCTTTTACCACATTATGAGGATTATTTGAGCCAAGACATTTTGATAAAATATTATTTATACCTGCAGCTTCAAAGATCGCACGAGCGGCACCACCGGCAATCACACCAGTACCAGCTGACGCAGGTTTCATAAGTAATTTGCCAGCACCAAATTTCCCCTCGATTTCAAATGGAATTGTCTGATTTTGATTAACAGGGACCTTAATAAGATTCTTTTTAGCCTGTTCTACGCCTTTACGGATAGCTTCAGGAACTTCGTTTGCTTTCCCGAGGCCATAACCAACATAACCATTACCATCACCTACAACAATCAGAGCGGAAAAGCTAAAACGTCTACCACCTTTGACAACCTTAGCGACACGACTAATATGCACTACACGATCTGTTAAATTTAATTCTGACGGATTAATTCTGCTCAATGAAAGCCTCCCTTAATACTTTAGAAAAGAAGCCCGCCCTCGCGGGCAGCTTCTGCAAGTGCTTTAATTCTACCGTGATATAAAAAACCATTACGATCAAATACTACCGATGTAATACCTTTTTCAGATGCTATTTTAGCAATTCCCTTTCCAACTAAAGCAGCTGCCTGAATGTTTCCGGTATACGTAACTTCAGAATCTTTAACCGTCAGTGTTGAACAAGAGGCAAGTGTAGAATTTGTAGCGTCATCAATCAGTTGTGCATAAATATGTTTGGCACTTCTAAACACATTTAATCTTGGTCGTACAGCAGAACCTGTGATTTTTTTACGTACTCGTACTTGTCGTTTACGACGTATTATTGTTTTGATTGCAGTTTTTCCCACAACATTCTCCTTATAAAGACTATTTTTTACCGGTTTTACCAGCTTTTCTCAATATAGTCTCGTCTGAATACTTAACGCCCTTGCCTTTATAAGGTTCAGGTTCACGGAATGATCTTATTTTAGCAGCAGTTTGCCCCACCAACTCTTTATCAAAACCTTTGACAGAAACTTTTGTCATTTTCTCAACATCAATAACAATTCCTTCAGGAATTTGAAAATTTACTGGATGTGAATATCCAAGGCTTAAAACCAGCTCTTTACCTTTAACTTCGGCACGATATCCAACTCCGTTTATTTCAAGATCAGTTTGGAATCCTTTAGTGACCCCAACGACCATGTTATTAATTAGAGTTCTCGTCAAACCATGAGCAGCTCTCGTATTTGTATCATCATTATTTCTTACAACTTCAAGAACTTTATCAGTAATATTAAGTGTTACAGAAGGCATAATTGTACGTGACAATTTCCCATTAGGGCCTTGAACTGTAAGCAGCGAATCAGCATAGTGAATTTTTACGGTATTTGGTATTTCAATTGGTAATTTACCGATTCTTGACATTTTTCTCTTACTCCTTGACCTGGCTGAAAGTTACCAAACAGTACAGATTAATTCTCCGCCCACACCTGCAGTACGAGCAGCATTATCAGTAATAATACCTTTTGATGTTGATAAAATTGCGATTCCGAGACCACTTTTAATTACCGGAATATTATCCGATTTAAGATATACACGTCCACCTGGCTTACTTACACGTTTAATTTCATTTATTACAGAATCTTTTTCATCAATATATTTCAGATATATTCTCAAGACACCTTGCAAATTATCTGAAATAACTTTGAAATTCTTAATAAAACCTTCTTGCTTTAAAACATTAGCAATGCTGACTTTAAGGTTTGATGATGGGATATCAACCTTCTGGTGCTTAACCATATTAGCATTTCTAATTCTCGTCAGCATGTCAGCAACGGGATCTGTCATGGACATCTTAAGTACTCCTATCTTAATTTATGCTTGTGATCTAAAATTACCAACTCGATTTAATTACACCAGGGATCTGACCCGCTGAAGCATATTTACGCAGACAAATTCTGCACATTTTAAATTTTCTGTAAAATGCTTTAGGCCTGCCGCACACGAGGCATCGGCTATGTTCTTGAACCTTAAATTTTGGCTTACGCTGAGACTTTACAATCATGGACACTTTTGCCACGGAATCCTCCAAAGTTTATCTTAATTCCTGAACGGCATACCAAAATGTTTAAGAAGCGATTTTGCTTCCTCATCAGTTTTAGCACTCGTTACTATAGTAATGTTAAGTCCTTTAATCTTGTCGACTGAATCATAACTGATTTCAGGAAATATCAACTGTTCTTTAACACCAAGAGTATAATTACCTTTTCCATCAAAGGCTTTCCCAGAAACACCTTTAAAATCGCGAACACGAGCTAAAGATATATTTACTAATTTATCTAAAAACTCATACATTCTCTCACGACGTAAAGTAACCATACATCCGATTGGCATACCTTGACGCAATTTAAAACTGGCTATCGATTTTTTTGCTTTTGTAACAACCGATTTTTGACCAGTTATTGCATTTAACTCTTGAGTTGCAGAATCAAGAATTTTTACATTCTGAATTGCTTCACCCAACCCCATATTGACAACTATTTTTTCAATACGCGGAATCTGCATAATATTTTTGTAATTATATTCTGACTGCAGTTTAGGGACAATTTCTTTTGTATAAATAGCTTGTAAGCGTGCCATGTAAGTAATATCTCCTATTTATTCTCAAGGGAACTGCCACATTTTACACAGTTTCTCTGTTTATCACCGTTTTCAAGTGTTGCGAGGCGTGACCGTACTGGCTTGGAGCACTTTGTACAATAAAGAAGCACATTAGAAATATGTATGTACGCTTCTTTTTCTACAATTCCACCTGGTTCGTTGTTTTTAGCTTTCATATGACGTTTCACCATATTCAAACCTTCGACAATTACACCATTCTTTTTGGTAAGAAGTTGCAAAACTTTACCTGTTTTGCATTTTTCTTTACCAGAAATAACCGCTACAGTATCACCTTTTTTAAGATGAGATTTCATGGCTAACATCTATATCTCCGATTCCTATTAAAGTACTTCTGGCGCGAGGGAAATAATCTTCATGAATTTTTTTGCCCGCAACTCTCTTGCAACAGGTCCAAAAATTCGAGTCCCGACAGGCTCTTTTTGGTTATTTATAACTACACCAGAATTATCATCAAAACGTATGTAAGATCCATCCGGGCGACCTAATTCTTTAGCAGTTCTTACGATAACCGCCTTAACTACATCACCTTTTTTTACCTTTGAGTTGGGTAATGCTTCACGTACTGAAGCAACGATGATGTCGCCAATGCCTGCATACTTACGCTTTGAACCACCAAGAACTTTGATGCAGAATAATTTCTTTGCTCCTGAATTATCTGCAACATCCAATATTGTCTGCATTTGTATCATTACAAGATACTCCCGTTCTAAGAAATGCTTTCGATGATGTGCTTAAGACTCCATCTTTTATCTTTGCTAAGAGGACGGCACTCAACTATTTGTACACGATCACCAGTTTTACAGGCATTTTGCTCATCATGAACTTTATACTTTGTGCTTCTTTTTATGTATTTATTATAAATTTGGTGTTTAACAAGTGTATCAACTTTAACAACTACTGTTTTCGTCATTTTATCACTAACGACAACACCAACCTGTGTTTTTTTATGACCACGTTCACTCATCTAGACAACTCCCTATCATTTATTCTCTACAAGAATAGTGTTTACTCTAGCAATATCCTTACGAATACTTTTGAGCTTAGCGGTATTCTCAAGCCTACCAGTATGAAGCTGAAACTTGAGATTAAATAGCTCCTGGGTAAGCTCTACTTGTTTTTTCTTTAAATCGACGACTGCTGATGTTCTCAATTCATTAAGCTTCATGGTGATCCTCCCTTGCAATAAACTTAGTCGACAAAGGAAGTTTATGTGCTGCCAGTCGCAAAGCCTCTCGTGCAATTTCTTCAGTAACACCTTCCATCTCATAAAGAATTGTACCTGGCTTAACAACTGATACCCATGAATCCGGTGAACCTTTGCCTTTTCCCATACGAGTTTCAGCTGGTTTTGAAGTCAATGGCTTGTCTGGGAATATTCTAATCCAGATTTTACCACCCCTCTTTATATAACGAGTCATTGCAATACGAGCAGCTTCAATCTGCCGAGAGTCTATCCATCCGCATTCCGTTGCTTGCAAACCGTATTGACCGAAAGCAAGCGTTAAACCTCTACACGGCTTTCCTGTCATACGACCTTTCATCTGTTTTCTATGCTTAACCCTTTTAGGCATTAACATTGACGCATACTCCTATATTAACTGTAAATATATTCTATTGACCTGGGAGAATCTCACCTTTGAAGATAAGTACCTTGATCCCAATTAAGCCATACGTTGTTTTTGCTTCGGCAAAACCATAATCGATATCAGCGCGAAGTGTATGCAAAGGAACTCGCCCTTCACGATACCATTCAGTTCTTGCGATCTCCGCACCACCCAAACGACCAGAGCAAGTGATTCTAATCCCTTTTGCACCAAATTTCAATGCAGAAGTTACACTTTTTTTCATTGCACGACGAAAAGTTATACGTCGTTCAAGCTGTAGGGCAACATTTTCTGCTACAAGTTGTGCATCTAATTCAGGTTTTCTTACTTCGTGGATATTCAGAAAAACTTCTTTTGATGTTAATGTAGCAAGATCTTTTTTTATTGTTTCTACTTCAGATCCTTTTTTACCGATAATAAGACCTGGACGCGCTGTATGAATATTTACCTTCGTCTTGTTAGCAGCACGTTCAATTTCTATTTTCGAAACGCCTGAATTGTATAGACGTTTCTTTAGGAATTTACGTATTGCGAGGTCTTCATGAAGCAACTTTGCATAATCTGCTTCTGCGTACCATTTTGAATCCCAAGTCTTAATAACTCCAAGCCTAAAGCCTATTGGATGTACTTTTTGTCCCAAACTACACCTCCAAAATTTATACTACTTTGTATCAGAAAGGGTTACGTTAATATGGCTAGTTGGCTTGCGTATTTTACTTGCTCGACCCATGGCTCTGGGTACAAAACGCTTCAATACGGCAGCACCATCTACATATATTGTCTTTACAAAAAGCCGGTCTACATCAGACACACCTTTTTGTTCTGCATTAGCCACTGCCGACTGCAATAATTTAGAAATAATTTTAGCAGAAGGCTGCGGCATAAAACGTAACGTGTTTAATGCATCCTGTATACCTTTTCCACGAACAAGATCTACAACTAGACGAGTTTTACGTGGAGAGAGCCGTGCAAAAGTGAGTTTAGCACTTGATTCCATGAATGATCCCCTTACTACTTCTTGACTTTGCTCTTTTTATCAGCTGCATGACCATGAAAGGTACGAGTTGGTGAAAACTCACCCAACTTGTGTCCAACCATGTTTTCTGTGACAAAAACAGGAATAAATTTACGTCCGTTATGTACTGCAAAGCTTAACCCGATAAAATCTGGTGTTATCGTTGAGCGACGCGACCAAGTCTTAATAATTTTCTTTGAGTTTGGTGCTTCAGCTTTTACCTTGTCATTGAGATGACCATCAACAAAAGGTCCTTTTTTGATAGAACGTGCCATAGCAAATCAGCCTCTCGTGATTATTTAGTTCTTTTTTTAATAATAAATCGATCTGATGATTTATTGGTTCGTGTTTTATAACCTTTAGTCGGAATACCCCAAGGAGTAACCGGGTGACGACCACCTGAAGTTCTGCCTTCGCCACCACCGTGCGGATGGTCAACCGGGTTCATGGCTACACCACGAACTTTTGAACGTTTACCAAGCCAACGTGAGCGGCCAGCCTTGCCAATATTTACATTTTCGTGATCTAGATTACCTACCTGGCCAATCGTCGCATAACAATCCTGTAGTATCAGTCTAACTTCACCGGAAGGCAACTTAATCTGTGAATATTTTCCTTCTTTTGACATTAGCTGTGCAAAGGTACCGGCACTACGGGCAAGTTGCGCACCTTTACCGATTTTCAACTCAATGTTATGAATTATGGTACCAAGAGGAATTGCTCGTAAAGGAAGCGAATTACCTGGCTTGATATCTGAATCCGGACCACTTACAACAGTATCACCGACCTTCAGATCATGTGGTGCAAGAATATACCGTTTTTCTCCATCAACGTAATGGAGCAAAGCAATACGTGCACTTCTGTTCGGATCATACTCAATACTTGCTACTTTTGCTGGTATATTGAGTTTTTCACGACGAAAATCGATTATACGATACTTTTGTTTATGACCACCACCAATGTGACGAGACGTGACACGACCGAGTGAGTTGCGTCCACCTGTTTTAGTCTGAGATACAAGCAAAGACTTCTCTGGTGTGGTTTTAGTGATTTCTTCAAATGTCGGACAAGTTTGATGTCTACGACCTGCCGATGTTGGTTTATAGCTTTTGATTGCCATTATGATCCCCAGACGTGTTAATTAGACTTCAAAGAAATCTATGGATTGCCCTTCTTTAAGGGTCACGTACGCCTTTTTCCAATTTTGGCGCTTGGCTAGTACTTTACCGGATCGTTTAAGTTTACCAGCAACATTGATAGTACGTACATTTGTCACTTGTACTTTGAAAAGATTTTCAACAGCTTGCTTAATTTCAATTTTGTTGGCATCTTTATCAACAACCAGTGACACAGTATTTGTTGTATCACTACCAAGAGATGTTTTTTCAGTGACCAGCGGTTTTTTAATTACTGAATACATATTCATTTTGACAATACTCCCTCTACTGACTTAACAGAGCCTTGTGTAAATATGACATTTTTGTACTTTATGAGATCATAAATATTCAATGCATCGTGCTTGAGCAGCTTTACAAAAGGTACGTTACGTGCCGATAAAAGCAAATTATTGTCGATTTCATCTGTAACAATCAGTGTTTTTTTAACATCAAACCTATTCATAAAAGCGATAAAATCTTTCGTGGATATTTGTTTGAAATCAAATTTATCCAACACTGTGATGCGATTATTATTGAATTGATAGGTCAGCGCTGAACAAAGAGCAGCATTGCGAGCTTTTTTGTTCATTGAGAGGTTGTATTCCTTGGGCTGAGGGCCGAAAGCAACACCACCACCTGGATAATGAGGAGCACGGATACATCCTTGACGAGCTCCACCAGTTCCTTTTTGTTTGAATGGCTTTTTACCGCCGCCTGAAACCGCTGAACGGTTTTTTACTGCCACAGTACCAGCTCTGCGGTTAGCTAGTTGAATTTTAAGAGCCTGATGAATCAAATACTCTTTAACTTCAGCTCCAAACACATCATCAGAGAGCTCAGTATCAGATACTTTCTGATTTGCCATATTGTAAACTTCTATTGAAGGCATATACGTAACTCCCAACTCTTACTTTATACTTTGTTTAATGACCACTACATTATTTTTGTGACCTGGTATTGCACCTTTGATCATCATCAGATTGTCTGCAGAATTGATACGAACAATTTGCAATTTTTGAATCGTTATTTGTTCATTTCCCATCTGCCCTGGCATTTTCTTATTCTTGAAAACATGCGAGGGGGTTGCAGATGCACCGATAGAACCTGGCGCTCTGTGGAAACGTGAACCGTGAGATGCGCGACCGCCTTTGAAGTTCCAACGCTTAATTACACCCTGGAAGCCTTTACCGATGCTAGTTCCCACAACATCAACGTAGTCGCCTACCGCAAATTGGTCTACAGTAAGTGTATCACCGATTGACAAATCACTGCTGTTGTCCAATTTAAGCTCTCGTAAGTACCTGAAAACACCTTTGCCAGCTTTAACACAATGACCAAGCTTAGGTTTAGTAACTGATGTTGATTCAACTGATTCAAAACCGACCTGAATTGCAGTATAACCATCAGCCTCTTGTGTTTTTTTCTGAATGATTGTGCAAGGACCTGCTTGTACCACAGTAACTGGAATCAGTGTACCATCTTCGGTAAAAACCTGTGTCATGCCAATCTTTTTGCCTAAAATACCTTTCATCATATCTCTTCCAATCCAGTAAATAATAACTGTTTACAATTTAATCTCAACATCAACACCGGCAGACAAGTCCAGTTTCATCAGGGCGTCAACGGTTTGTTGAGTTGGGTCGAGAATATCAATTAGTCGTTTGTGTGTCCGAATTTCAAATTGATCACGTGATTTTTTATCAACATGAGGTCCACGAAGAACACAATATTTATTGATTACAGTTGGGAGCGGTATCGGACCAGCTACACGCGCACCAGTTCTCTTTGCCGTATCTACTATTTCACCGACTGATACATCAAGAAGCTTGTGATCATATGCTTTAAGACGTATTCTAATCTTTTGACTCTGCATATTATCCTCGACTTTTATTATTCTATGATTGCGCTTACGACACCAGCGCCAACGGTACGGCCACCTTCACGGATTG